>Ga0209162_1000005_pt1 | contig 273199 bp, 207 predicted proteins | sample YNPNPMetaG_FD_187121 | JGI IMG/M metagenome (GOLD analysis project Ga0209162, IMG submission 187121) | Anoxygenic and chlorotrophic microbial mat microbial communities from Yellowstone National Park, USA - YNP NP MetaG (SPAdes) (version 2) ...
TGCTGGTGTTTCAGCAGCGCGGCGACGCGCGCCGAGCCAATGAAGGCGAGTACCTGGATGTTCCCGCTCTGCATCAGCGGTCCGACGACGACCGGACCCTCGCCGTAGACGGTATTGACGACGCCCGGCGGGAACGATTCGGCGAACGCGTCGAGCAGCGGACCGTGCAGCAGCACGCCGTGCTTGGGCGGCTTGAAGACCACCGTGTTGCCCATGATGAGGGCGGGAATCAGCGTGGTGAAGGTTTCGTTGAGCGGATAGTTGAAGGGCCCCATGCACAGCACGACCCCCAGCGGGCTGCGTCGGATCTGGGCGATGAAACCCTGCTCGACCGCGAAACGGGCGCTGGCCCGATCAAGGTCCTTCAGCGCCTGGATCGTGTCGCGGATGTAGTCCACGGTCCGGTCGAACTCCTTCTGCGCCTCCGGCAGGGTCTTGCCGATCTCCCACATCAACAGTCGCACGACCTCGTCGCGCACGGCCACCATGCGCGGGATGAAGTCCTGCACATGCCGAATGCGGTCGGCCACGGACATGGTCGGCCAGGTCCCCCGGCCGTGGTCGTACGCCCGCTCGGCCGCCGCCAACGCTTCCAGCGCCTCCTGCGATGTCATCAGCGGGTAATGCCCCAGGGCATAAGGACGACGTCGGTCCGGCGGCCCCACGAGAATCGGCGAAGATACCTCCTGACAGGGCCCGTTCCATCGGTGCACGCGTCCGTCGAGAAGATAGCGCGCCCCATGCTCGTAGTACGGGACGCGAACCTCCGGCGGCACCGCGTCCACCGAAGTGGGGAAAACCGCCGCCGGCGCACGAACCGGAGTGGCCACGGTATGCACCTCCGCACGGTCCGCAGGGGCTACACGACCGGATTGGGCGGCTCCCGGCCGGCCAGCACGGCCAGTACGTTCTCCGCCACCATTTGGGACATTCTATGGCGCGTGGCCGTCGTCGCGCTGCCCAGATGCGGCAGCAGTACCACGTTCGGCAACTCGGCCAGCCCGGGCGTCAGACGCGGCTCGTGCTCGTAGACGTCGAACCCGGCCCCCGCCAGCCGTCCGGAACGCAGGACCTCCACCAGCGCCGCCTCATCGACGACCGGCCCGCGCGCCGTGTTGATCAGAATCGCGGTCGGCTTCATCGCCGCCAACTCCCGCGGACCGATCAGATGGCGCGTCTGGGGCGTCAGGGGTACGTGCAGCGACAGGATGTCCACCACCGGCAACAATTCCCCCAGACTGACCCGCCGCGCGCCCACCTGCTCCTCCAGCGCCACGCTGGGATGATCATCCACGTACAGCACGTTCATTCGAAAGCCGACCGAGCGCAACCCGACCGCGGTGCCGATGCGTCCGGCGCCCACCAGCCCCAGCGTGGCGCCGGTGAGCTGCAAACCGAGCAGCTGGAGCGGCGCCCAGCCCCGCCACTGCCCCGAGCGGACCAGACGATCGCCTTCCACCACCCGCCGTGCGGTCGCCAGAATCAGGGCCCACGCCAGATCGGCGGTCGCATCGGTCAACACGCCTGGCGTGTTCGTTACCCGCACGCCGCGCCGCCGACAGGCCTCCAGGTCGATGTTGTCGTAGCCGACGGCGAAGTTGGCGACGACGCGCAATCCGGGCCCCGCGGCCTCGAGCAGCTCCGCATCCACTTTCTCGCTGAGCATCGTGATCAGCCCGACGACGCCCGGGACGCGGGCCAGCAGTTCCGCACGCGACGGCGGATCGTCCTGGTCCACCAAATCCACCACCAGACCCGCCGCACGCAGCGATTCAACCGCCGGCGGCGGCACACGGCGAGTAATCAGAATCCGCGCTGCCACAGTTTCTCCGTCCCTGCCTCACCACCAGGTCTCAAGTGCCTCACGGCCAGCCGGGCTTCCGGCCGCCCCGGGCGTCACTTGGTTTTGAAGAAAATCTGGGTCGTCTCACTCTTGTCGGCCGACACCGTGAAGACCAGCATGTACTCGACCCCCGGCTTGAACTGCACCTTCTCGACCTCCTTGTCATGCCGATCGAGAATCCGGAAGCCCGGTCCGAGGTTCGCCAGATCGTAGTCGACGCCGGGCTTCATATTCGCGTCCGGATTGTTCATGTCCCGCGGGTGGATGACGTAGTCCGGGATATCGGAGAAATCCGCCTCGAACTTCGGGTGGACCTGCATCGAAACATGCTTGATGAACCCGAATTTCTTCGGGTCGATGATCTCGTAGCGGAACATCGGCGAACAGGTGGTTTCCTCCTTCACCTTGAACGCCGAGTGCCCCATGATGCCCTTCTTGAGCTGGCTCTGCTTCGCCTCGTGTCCGTCGAGGTAAATCCGCAGGTTCGTATCTTTGCGGGCAAGATTCTTGATGACCGAGACCCCCATGTGGGCCTCGCCGGTCCCGGATCCCCCGCAGCCCGCCGCCAGAACCAGACCGGCCATCCACGCCCAGGTCGTCGCCCTACGAGTCATTGTCTTCTCCATGTTGCTGAGGAACGCAGACCGGCTGCCGGCCCCGGCCTCGAAAACGAATCGGTGCACCGCATCCGACCGCCTGACGCGCCGGCACGCACCCACGCGGCGCAGTGTAGCCCCTCACGCGGTGGCGACAAGCGACCTGGAACGGTTCACGCCGCGGCCCCCCACCGACTTTGGCGAATCGCCGCACGCTGGGCGGTACACCGTTCCCTGTCGCCAACCGACGGGTAGAATGCCCCCGCGTAGCTACCAGCGTGAACACCACCCGGAGCACACCATGATCGGCGGCATCCTGTTGATCGCACTGCTGGCCACCACCTCCGATACACCGGAGCTCACCGAAGCGCAGCGCACTGAACTGGCTGATTACTTCGGGTTCGCCCCGTTCCAGATCTATCGCATCAAACCGGGTCTTTCGAACCTGCGGCTGGCCGACCTGGACGGCGATGGCCGCACCGACATTCTCGTATGGAACGGCTACCAGAGCCGGTTCGAACTGTTTCTCCAGCCCGATCCCAATGCCCCGGCCCCCGGCACTACGCCCGCGCTGGAGCGCAACGAGATTCCCAGTCGCGGCAACCTGCGCAACATCACCGTCCCGGTCACCAGTAAGGTGGCCATGGCGGATGTCGCCGATCTGACCGGCGACGGCCGACCGGACATTGTCTTCTTCGGCGAGCCGCGCGAACTGACGATCCTGCCCGGCCGGGCCGAGGGCGGCTTCGGACCGGCCGAAAGCATCCGCGCCCCCGATGGGAACCCGCGCTCCGGTTGTCTGGCGCTGGGGGACTTCAACCACGACACACGCATCGACGTCGCCCTGCTCGGTACGGAACTGCTGCAAATCTTCCACCAGAAGGAACGCGGCGGCCTCGGACCGCCGCTCCGCCTCGTCCACGGCATCAAGAACCCCGGACTCATGCTGCGCGCGGACCTCGACGGCGACGGGCGCGACGATCTGATCATCGGTGCGGACGACGATCGCTACGGCGTCTACGTCTGCCTCCAGGAGACCGGCGGAGCCTTGGCGGCCCTGCGCCCACTGCGCATCCCCCGGCTGCGCAGCATCACGGTCGCGCGGGCCGCGACGGGAACCGGACCGGACGAAGTGTACGGCATCGAATACACAACGAGTCGCTTGAAGCTCTATCGCTGGGAAACGCCGCGGCGAACCGATGTCCCCACCGACTGGCCGCAGCGCCTGTACTCGTACCCGGTCAAGAGCGCCAGCAAGCAGCGGCCCGTCGCGCTCGGCGACGTGGACGGAGACGGCCTGGTCGATTGCGTGACCGCGGACCCGGACGCGGCTCAGCTCGTTCTGTTTCGGGGCACAGCGGCAGGGCTTGGTGCGGGCGTCGCGTTCCCCGGGCTGGTCAAAACCAGCGACCTGTGCGTCGGGGACGCCGATCTGGATGGTCGTTCGGAAGTGCTCGTCGCCAGTGCCCACGAGAAGACCATCGGCGTTGCCCGGTATGAGGACGGTCGCCTGACCTTCCCCGCGGCTACAACAGTGACGGGTGAGCCCTTTGTGCTCGCAATCGGCGGCCTGCGCCCCGGAGACCGACCGGACCGATTGGCATACGTGACCCGCCAGGACCGGACCTTCATGCTCGTGGTCCGCACTCTCCCGGACGGGGAGGAGACAACCTACGACATCTCCGAACTGGAAGACGACCCGGCGGCGTTGCGGTTCGCGGATCTCGACCACGACGGGCGCAATGATCTGCTGCTCTTCGTGCGCTTCGCCGCACCGCTGGCGTTTCTTCAGACATCGGACGGCCGGTTTGAGGAGTTCTCCGGCCCCCAGCGACGTGCCGGCGTGCTCAAGGACGTTCCCCCCGCCGGATGGTCACTCGCGGATGTGACCGGCGAAGGGAAACCAGCGCTGTTGCTGGCACAGGAAAACCTCGTGCGGGCCCTTGTCATCCGCGACGGCCGTTGGACCGTGGTCGACCAGTACAACCCGGAGGCAGCCGACGCCCGCATCACCGGCGTCGCGTTCCTGCCCAGCACGGCGGCCGGTCCGGCGCTGGTGCTCTACGATCGCAAGGCCGAAGACCTGCTGGTCTTCCGGCCGCGCGTTGACCACACGTGGGCCCCCGTGCAGTCCATGCCGATCGGCACGTTTGAACTGACCGCGATGGCCGCGCTACCGGTCGGCGCGCAAGGTGCCGCCGCCGTCCTGATGGTCGATCCGGGTCGTCTGGCGCTGGTGACGCCCGATGAAAGCATGCCGACGCTCGTCGAAAAACACTCGTACGAATCAGACATCCGCGACGTTTTCCTGGCAGACTCCGTCATCGGGGATGTAAATCACGACGGCGTTCGCGACGTCGTCGTGCTCGACATGGGCAAAGCCGCACTCGAAATCCTCACGACCCCCCCGGGCGGCGGGTTCGTCCGCGCCCTGCGCTTCCAGGTCTTCCAAGGACGACGCTTCTCGGACGCCCCCGAAACCCGCGGCGAACCCCGCGAAGTGGTGATCGGAGATGTCACGGGCGACGGCTTCGATGACATCGCCCTGATTGCGCACGACCGCCTGATCGTCTACCCTGCACAGTAGAGAGTATTTCATGCTGTCCGCCGGACCGGGATTAGCACCTGCCCAACCCACAGGCAAACAACTCGCCATCCTGGCGGCAGCGGTGGGCGTCTGTGCGGGGGCGGTGCACTGGCCGGCGTTGTCGACCCGCGCCTTGTGGCTCGACGACGACCAATACCTGACCAAGAACCCGCTCGTCCAGCAGCCAGGCTGGCACAACGCCGGGCGCTTTTTCACCGAAGTTCTCGCGCCCTCCACGGTCCGCGGGTACTATCAGCCGCTCACGATGGTCTCGCTCATGCTGGACCGGGCGGTCGCCGCGGGGCCCGAGGACCTGGCGCCGTTCCGGCGCACAAGCCTGGTACTGCACGCGGCCAACACGGCTCTGGTGGTCGTGTTTCTGGGGCTGCTGTTCGGCACGCCGTGGGCAGCAGCCCTGGCCGGTCTGCTGTTCGGGCTGCACCCCGTTACGACGGAGGTAACACCGTGGGTCGCCGAGCGCAAGACGCTGTTGGCCACGTTCTTCGCGCTCGTGGCGCTGATCTTGCATCTCCACTTCGTACGAACCGGGCGACGAAGCGTGTACGCGGGAGTATTCGTCGCATTCGGACTGGCGCTGCTGGCCAAACCGACCGCGACGCCCCTGCCCATCCTGATGCTCATCTTGGACGCCTGGCCGCTGCGCCGGCTCAGCGGCCGCGCGGTGCGCGAAAAGATTCCGCTCTTCGTGCTGGCAGCGGTCTTTGCCATCATCACCTTCATTTCGCAGACCAAGACCGCCTCGGCCCTGCTACCAACGGAATACACCCTGCCCCGAATACCGCTGCTGTTGTTCCACAATCTCGGCTTTTATGCGCGCAACCTCATCTGGCCGATAGGCCTGGCGCCCTACTACCCGTTCCCGGAACCGTTTGCGCTGTCCAATCCGGCGGTGCTGACCACGACGGCGGCGGGCGTCGGACTGTGTATCGGCCTCTGGCTGCTGCGCCGGCGTGCACCAGGACTATGGGCCGGCGCGCTGTTCGCCATTTTTGCACTGCTGCCTACCTTGGGGCTCATCGGTTTCACCACCGCCATCGCCTGCAACAAATACCTGTACTTGCCGATCGTCGGCCTGCTGCTCACGCTCACCGCCTGGATGGCAGGTCCGACCACGGTCGCCGAAAAGCATCCCGCATGGCGACGCGTCGCGGCACCGCTGGCCGTGCTCGCCGCCGCGGGCAGCCTGATCCCCATCACCCGCCAGTATCTGACGCGCTGGCGCGACAGTGAGACGCTCCTTGGCTACGCGCTGGCCCGCACGCCCCACAGCTACCTGGTGCACAACAATTACGGCACCTGGCTGGCCGAGCACGGCCGCCTGCACGAAGCGCTGGAGCACTTTCGCACGGCCGTGCGTCTGCGGCACGACTACTGGATAGCTCGAATCAACCTCGGCATCGCTTTGCGCGACCTCGGCCGGCTGGACGAAGCCGTGGCCGTATTCCGGCAGATGGTGGCCGAGGTCCCCAACCACGCCAATCCGCATTTCAATCTCGCCACCGTTCTGGCGCGGCAGCAGCGCATCGCCGAAGCCTGTGAGGAGTACGCCATCGCGGTCCGCCTCGACCCGCGCTATTCTGCTGCCTGGACGAACTGGGGCGTCGTGCTACTGGAGAACGGGCAGACGGCGGAGGCCATCCAGCGTCTGGAAACGGCGCTCTCCCTCAACCCGGCGGATGCTGTGGCGCACTTCAATCTCGGCCTGGGGCTGGAACGGACAGGTCGGCTCGAAGAGGCAGCGGAACACTACCGCGCTGCGGCACGCCTGGATCCGCGGGGGTTGCCCGCCTTCACGAACCTCGGACTGGTGCGAATCGCCCAGGGTCGCCTCGGAGAGGCCGTGGATGCCTTCCGGGCCGCGTTGGAAGCCAACCCCAGGGACGCGCTGGCCCACCTGAATCTCGGAGCCCTGGCCGCCGGCGCCGGGCAGCTTGATGCGGCCGAATCGCATTTGCGGACCGCCATCGCCCTGGATCCAAACAGCGCCGAAGCCCACAACAACCTCGGCGCGCTGCTCGTTCGGCAGCGACGGTATGAGGAAAGTCTGGCACCCCTGGCGACAGCCGTCGCGCAAAAGCCGGACCATGCCAACGCACACTATCTGCGAGGTGCGGCCCTGAACGCGCTGCAACGCTATGAGGAGGCGCTACCCCACCTGAGGCGCGCCGTCGAACTCCAACCCGGTGACCGCGAAGCCTGCGAGGAGCTGGCCTCGGCCTATGCCGGCACAGGATCGTTCCACGACGCCATCGCCGCCGCCACGCGCGCCTTGGAGCTGGCGCGAGCCGCCGGCGATTCTGCCGCGGTCGCGCGATGGGAGGAACGCATCGCGCACTGGCGGGCCGCGCAGGCGGCGGCCAGCGCTCCCGCCGGGGCCGCTACACTCCCGGCCCCACCCTGAACACCTCGAGTGCCGTCCGCGGCTGGACCCCGGCCGGTTGCGGAGCCAACGGTTCAATCACTCGCGGAAGACGCCCCGGGCAGGCGCACGGAGCGGTTGCGATCGCGGTCCGGGTGATGCTGCGAGCGGCTTTCGCCTTCCGCGGTCACGTACACGCCGCGCCGGTCGCCGACCACAGGGCACTCTTTCTCGCACAGACCGCACCCGATGCAGCGGGTAATGTCCACGACCGGAACGGGCGGGCCGTCGTCTTGCTCACCCGCTCCGCCGCCGCGGCCCCGTCGCCGACGCTGACGTCGACCGACTTGAATCGCCTTGGGGCTGGTCGGGCAGACCTCCTCGCACACCTGGCAGGGGATGCCGGCGCTGTGCGGCAGGCAGCGATTGACGTCGATGTGCGCGGTGCCCAGCCGCAGCGGACCCAGGTCCGCGTACTGCCCCAGTCCCAGCTTGCGGTCCACCGGCAGCGGCTGAATCGCACCCGTCGGGCACACCTGCCCGCAGGCGGTGCAGTGCAATTGGCAGTGGCCGATGCGAAAATTCAGCACAGGCGTCCAGAGCCCCTCCAGCCCGCTTTCAAACCAGGCGGGCTGAAGGACGTTCGTGGGACAGACCTTCATGCACTGACCACACTTGACGCACCGCTCGAGAAACTCCAATTCCTCCCGCGCGCCGGGCGGACGGATGACCGTCGACGAGAAGTCCCGCGTAGCACGCCCGGTCGTCCGCGCCAGCGGATAGAACAGCAGCCCGGTCAAACCGGCGAAGATCAACTGTCGGCGGGACAGGTCCGGACCAGGGATTGCGTGGGCCCGCGACGGGAAAAATGCAAACCGCAGCCCGCCTTCCGGGCATTCTTCGATGCAGTTAAAGCACACGAAACACTCCGCCTGGCGCAACCGCGCGTGCGGATCGCACGCCCCCTCACAATGCAGCCGGCAGCGGTCGCAGCCGCTGCACCGCTCCGCGTCGCGCTCGATCCGCCACCAGGCAAACCGGCTCAGCAGCCCCAGCAGTGCCCCAAGCGGACACAGAACCCGGCAGAAAAACCGCGGATACCACACATTCGCTACCACCAGACCGAGGAGCACGCCCCCGATCAGCCACGCGCCGGCGTACAGCCGCGGCGCGCCCCACCAGCCCGGTACGGACATGTTCACCGCCGGCGCGACGGCGGTCGTGACCGACCGATGCAACAGGCACAGCGGGTCCAGCAGCCCCACCTGCACGCTGCCACAGGCCGCCGCCACCAGCAGCGCGATGAGGATGCCGTACTTCACCCGCTGCCAGCGTCGGTAGCGGTTGCGTTCAATGGCCACGGGCACGCCGCTATCCGTCCGGCCCCGCGGCGACCGGCCGAACAGCCAGCCGACAAACTGGTGCAAGGCCCCGTAGGGACATATCCAGTTGCAGAAAAATCGGCCCAGAAACAGTGTCGGGATCAGGATCACCAGCGACCACAACAGCGCCGGGTACACGCGGCGCGTAGCTAAAGCGGTCGCGACGGCGATCAGCGGGTCCACCTCCAGAAACTTGCTGAGCCAGAGTCGCAGCCCGGGCAGGCGATCCAGAGCGGCGAACGTGTTCAGCACCGCCAGGGTGACGAATAAGCCGAACATCACCGTTTGAACGATGATGCGTACGGACGTGATCCGCAGCAGATTCCGCCAGGAGTCGCGGAAACGTACCATACCGGTTGGCGGGGTTTGTAGCGTGTCCAAAGTTGTCATGTCACACGTTGGTAGTCACGATCAGCCGCCGGCGGTCGTAAACACGCCAGTCGGATTCGCCGAAACCGCATCGACCCGTTGCCGCGGCCGCCGCCACTTTCCGCCGGGCCAGTCCCAGGTAGGTCAGTTCCGCGGGGTCGCGGCCCAGCAGGTTCTCATAGCACCAGGCGTCGCAGGCGACCGGGTCCGTCGCCGCGACGACGACGGGACGTCCCAGCATGCCGCCCGGTCGAACGTCCGTGCTGCGTCCACCGGTGGGACCGTTCGCGAGCATGACCCGCGTCCCGTCGGCGATCACGAGCGTGGGACTGAATAGCACAGCCAGATCGCTGATGACCTCGTGGATCGCCTGGTGGAGCTGGTTTCGCCGACCGCCGAGCAGCCCGTACCAGTTCTTCAACGTGATCGAGGCCCGGCTCAGGTTGTGATCCTTGACGGGGGCGATGCCGATCAGCTTCGTCGCCCGGCGCAGCGGTTCCACGAAAACAGGCCAGTCTTCCAACACGCGCTGCCCGGACCCCCAACGCGCCGACACACGCGTGAAATGGCGTGACGCCGCCAGCACAATCCGCGCACCTTCCTCGCCCGCCACGCGCGCGATTCCGGAACGGGCAAAGCACGCCTCCGGCGACTCGATCGGATGGTCAGCGATCAGGACCTCGCGGGCACCGGCCGCGCGACAGAGCCGCACCACCCAGCGCACCAGCTCCGGATGCGTCGTCGCACCCATCGCCGGCGGACGGTCGAATCCGACGTTCGGCTTGATGAGCACCACGTCGCCGGCGCCAACGAACCGCCGCATACCCAGTTCGCGATCAAGTCCGCCCACTGCGGCACGCACGAGGGCCTCGAACTGCCCCCCGTCGGCGATGGCCACGCTGATTCGCGGCGCGTCGGGGGGCGGCGTCACGGGAGCGAAGTAGTCACGGAGGACGAGCGACGGCGGCTGGCCCCGCGCCGCGTCGTGTGCGTCCGTGCTGCGTTCCCGCAACCAGTACCCGCCCGCCCCGGCCAAGCCGGCAGCCAACACCGCCCCCGCTCCGCGGGCCAGACATTCACGACGCGTCAGGCGATCGGAACCCATGTCCGCCGACTACTCCTGCCCACGCCCAGAGCGCCGCCCAGCCCCGCGCCCTCGCACCTCGCTTGCCGCCTCCCAGCGCGCAGAACCGCGCCGCAGCTCGTCGGCGACCCGGGCGGCGATTTCGCGCGCGGCGACCGCATCCGCGGCGTCCGAACCGGCCGGCAGGACCTGCACGTAATACGCTTGTTCGTAAAAGAACACCGCGCTGCCGGCCCCATATCCCGCCGTGCCCAGCGAAATGGCATCTGCCTCCGGCGGCTGCTCCAAACGATACACCGCCTCAGCGTCGTCCGGCGTGCGCATCTCGAATACGTAAACGTCCACCGTGCGCTCGGGATTGTCCTTCGCCGTGTAGGTGCCGAACGTCAACCCCACGCAGCCGTGGTCCAGGAAGGCGTCCGCCCGGCCGTCAATCTTCTGGTAAAGCTCCTCGGGGCCGTATGTGTCAACTTTGTCCGGCGCACGCCAGCCATCCGGGGCAAAGCTCAGCAGCCGTGACGGGCTCGACCGCGCGCGGGGGTCCGTCGCGACCCCCTCGGACACGGTTTCCGGCCCGGTCCTGAGCTGCGCGACAAACGTCGCCACGATGCCCGCAGTCAACAAGAGAATGACCGCCCCGGCCACCTGCTCCCCGCGCCCGACTTGCCCCAAGCTGCGAGCGTACCGACGTCCGAAGAACGTGGGCACGGTTGGTCTCCCGCGTCGCCGGGCGTAGTCTATCACGCACGCGCGGTCATGTGAGAGCGGAATCTTCGGATGGCACCCACGAGTCACACGCCCGACCTGCCCGGTCGTCCGCGTTGGACGCGGATCAGCCTGGGGCTGCTGGTGGGCGTGTGGGGCGCGCAGGCGATCATCACGCAGACGCTGCTGCTGCGCGAAGCGCTTGTGCTGATGTACGGAACCGAGCTGGTCTGGGGGCTCGTCCTGTTCGCGTGGCTGCTGGGAGTCGCCCTCGGCGCAAAGTTTGGCGCTTGCGCGGCAGGGACGGGCGCCGGACGCCGCCGACCCGAGATTCTGCTTGTCCTCGTCCTGACGCTGCTCAGTGCGGTGGGCGTGGGAGACCTGTGGGTATTCCGCGGGGCCCGTGCGTGGCTCGGCGTCGGACCGGGCGAGCTACTGCCGCTGCCGAGCATTGCGGCCTGCGGTTTGCTTTTCGTTCTGCCAGCCGGCCTGCTGGTCGGCATGGCGTTTCCGCTGGCCTGCTCGATCCGGATTCCCAACCCGGCCGCCCCCGATCGGCCTGCGGACAAACCCCGCGCGCTGCCCGCTTTGTCGTTCGCACAAATCTATGCTCTGGAATCGCTGGGCAGTCTGATCGGCGGGGCAGCGCTCAGCTTTTGGGCGGTTGAACATCTGAATCCCCTGCAAACTTCTCTGTTCTGCGGCGCGGCAACAACCGCTGTGGCTGCCGCGCTGGTCGCTGCCGGCGCCGTTCGGGGGCACGCTCCACGCCCGGCCGGCGCGCGGGCCGCGCCGTTGGCGCTGGCCGCTGGTTGTGCACTGGCGGCCGTCGTCCTCGCCGGCGTGGCTGTCAGCCGCGGCGACAGCGGCTATGCGCGTCTGGTCGAACGCCGCTGGCGGAACATCGCTCCGGGTTACGAACTGATCGCGGAAGTGGAATCGCGCTATCAGAATCTGGCCCTCGGGCGCCGGGCCGACCAGTACAGCCTCTACTGCGACGGGCACGCAACCACCGACTTCCCCGATCCATACACCTTCGCGCCGCTGGCGCATTTCTGGCTTTGCCAGCACCCGGCTCCGCAGCGTGTACTCATTCTCGGCGGGGGTGCCGAGGGTCTGCTGGCCGAAGTCCTCCGCCATCCCGTGCAGCACGTGGACTGCGTAGAGACGGACCCCCGCCTCCTGACACTTATCCGCCCGTACCTGGGCCGCGCAGACCAGCGGGCGCTGGAAGACCCGCGCGTCACCGTGCATCACGCCGACGCCCGCCACTATGTGAAAACGCAGCGCAACCGCTTCGATCTGGTCATCGCGCGCCTCCCTGAGCCCACCTCAGCCTTGAACGCACGCTTCTATACGGACGAGTTCTTCCGCGAGTTGCGTACCGCGATGACGCCCCGCGCGACGCTCGTTCTCACTGCCGCCGCCACGCCGACCGAACTTTCGCGGGCGTCGCGCGAGTACCTCGCCGTTCTTCGCGCGACAATTCAGCGGCATTTCGCGGAAATCATCGTGGGCTGGGGCGACCCGGCCCCGATCCTGGCCGGGACCGTCCCGGGGCTGGTCACGACCGATCCACACGAGCTGACCGCGCGCTATCGGCAGCGTGGCGTGGCGGCCGAGCATTTTGACCCGCTGTGGTTCGAGGGCGCGACCGACTGGCTCGACCCGGTCAAGGTCGACCAACGGGCCCGGGAGCTGGCAGCCGTACTCTGCCCGCCGATCGGCACGGACCTGCATCCCCGTCTGTACGTGCAGCGTCTGGCGCTGTGGGAAGCAGCCACCGGCAAGAGCCGCGTCGTGGCTAGCCTCCAGCGAACGCGTGTCTGGCAAGTCGTCGCCGGTCTGGTTCTGCTGGGCGTTCTGACCCTGGTCACGACGCGCGTACGTCGAGGTGGCTCGGGCTGGGCCAGCGGAGCCGTCACGCTGTCAGTCGGGAGCACCGGCCTGGTCACGATGGCACTCAGTCTGGTTTGGCTCTACGCCTTTCAGAATCTGTACGGCTATGTGTATCAGCGGCTCGGGTGGATCATCGCGTTGTTCATGGCCGGTCTGGTCGCCGGGTGTCTGCTGGGCGATCGTCTGGTGCGCGCGCGCACACCGCGGGAAAGCAAGGGGCCTGAAGAAAGTGGATTCAGCCCGGCGGTTGGCCCGCGGATGCTTATCCTCGCGGACCTCTTGCTGGCGCTGTTATCCGTTTGCGTCCCGCTGATCCTGCGTGGACTCGGCACGCTGCCCGGCGGACCGGCGACCCTCCAAATCGTGGAGACGTGCATTTCACTCATGGTGGTGGCGACCGGGATCCTGGGTGGCGTAACGTTTCCGCTCGGCGCTCATTTCCAGGCGCGTTTTGTTCCCGGCACCGGTGCAGTGACGGGGAGCGTGGTGGGCGCGGATCACGCGGGGGCATGCCTCGGCGCGCTGCTCTGCGGTGTGCTGCTGGTGCCGGTGTTCGGCACTGTGACGACGGCCTGTCTGCTGGGAGCGATGAAGGCGGCGACGGCTGGCGTGCTGGCATTGACGTGGCGCCGGGCGTCTATAGATTGGCTTAACTTGCGCACTGGATAGATGTTACGTAAACTTCCACGCTGTTGGCGAGGCGATCTTTCGTCTCCGTCGCGCTCTGCCGGGAACGCGCACGACATAAAAACCTGGCCCGTCACACGAACACTGTGAATAGTACTCCCCTTGCGTTCGTCAAACTGCCTGCTAGCATACGCGGTTCCGCTTTCAAGGCGAACGGTGCGGTCGGCGTAGACCACCCGGGCGTGTGGTCGCCTGTGAAAGTGCAGAAAGGAGAATCACGAATGAAAGGAATGCTGCGGTTGGTGGGAGTGGCGATTCCTGTAGTCGCCCTGGCGTTCGGGAGCTGGGCGCTCGCCCAGGAACCGGCCAAGAAGCCGGATGTGAAGCCCGAGCCCAAGAAGGAAGAGCCGAAGAAGGAAGAGCTGCATGACATCGTCATGACGGCGAAGGATGCGAAGCTCAACACACTCTGTGAGCTGCTCAAGCTGGCCGGTCTGGACAAGGATCTGGAAGGCCCCGGCCCGTTCACGGTCTTCGCCCCCACGGATGCCGCCTTCGCCAAGCTCGGCAAGGACCTCGATGACCTCAAGAAGCCCGAGAACAAGGAGAAGCTCGCCAAGATCCTCAAGAATCACGTCGTGAAGGGCAAGATGATGGCCGCCGACGTGCAGAAGGAAAAGGAACTCAAGGCTCTGGCGGGCGACATCAAGGTCGAGGTCAAAGACGGCAAGGTCATGCTCAACGGCAAGGTCGGCATCGTCAAGGCCGACGTCGCCGCCAAGAACGGCGTCATCCACCAGATCGACGGCGTGATCATGCCGGACAAGGAAGAGCCGAAGAAGCCTGAGGCTCCGGCGCCGAAGCCCGGCGAGAAGGAAAAGCCCAAGAAGCCGTAATCGGCGGCGGGACGCGCGAAACCCGACCTCAACGAGCATCCCGCGGAGAAGGGCAGCTAACCGCCCTTCTCCGCTTCTTTTTTTGGCGACCGCAGACCCAGCTCGTCGGCCGTTCAAACGCTCACATACGGCGCAGGGCCCGGACGACGGGCTCCTGCCACAGGGCGGTTTCGAACTGCTTGAGCTGACGCGCCGACCCCACCACCGTCACGCGCCCGCTCACGCTGTCCCGGGTCTTGCTGAGCGAGCAGGACCGACAGCGCAGTCCTGCTTCCTGCGCAAGCCGCCGCACGAGTGTGCCAACATCTGTCTGGAGATCGCACTCGACTTCAAAGATGGTGACTACCCGCCACTGATTGATGTAGCCCTCGATCAGTCCCAGGCCGAACAGGATGCCGGCGGTCAGGAGGGTCCCGACGGCCCCCAGCGCGAACTCGCCGGCGCCGAACGCCATTCCCAGGCTGGCCACCGCCCAGATCGTGGCGGCCGTGGTGAGTCCGACAACCGCGCCGCGCAACTGAATGATGGCGCCGGCCCCCAGAAAGCCGACGCCGCTGACGATCTGGGCCGCGATGCGCGTGCGATCCGCGCTCCCCTCGCCCCCCATCCGCAAGGACACGAGCGTGAAGACGGCCGCCCCGAGGCAGATCAGGATGTTCGTGCGGAAACCGGCCGGCTTATCGGCGAGCTCACGCTCCAGACCGATCAGCGCCCCGGCCGCGATGGCGGCAATCAGACGGATGACTTCGTGTTCGAAAAGCTCCATCCGGGCCTCTCCAACCCCGCCTTGAATCGCCCGCGCGCCGCCAGTACACTGCCTGCGTCCCAGATGTCAGTGCCGTTCCCGTAGCTCAACTGGATAGAGCGTTGGCCTCCGGAGCCAAAGGTTGTGGGTTCGAGCCCCGCCGGGAACGTCCCCCCTTCTTGAAGGGCCGGGCGCGCCTGCACGTCAAGCACCTCAGTAGCGGATTTGGAAATCCGTTTCCTCTCCGCGCGCGGGCAGGACCGTGCGCGGAGCCAGGGTAATGTATCCTTCGTAGTGTCGTTCCAGCGCCGCCAGAAAGTCCGCCACGTGGTCCGCCGCACCCTCCGCCTCCAGCTCCACCCGCCCGTCCGGGAGGTTGCGGACATACCCGACGACGGCGCACCGGCGGGATAGTTCCCGCGCCGTGGCCCGGAAGTACACGCCTTGCACGCGTCCGGAGTACACCACCCGATAGCGCACGACTTCGCGGCCGCTCTGGCCCGTCACGTCACTTCCCTTTCGCTCCTTTTTGCAGGACCGCGTGGCGCTTGGCGTCGCCGATCTCCAGTCGGTCGAGCTTGAGACTGGCGGTATAGGTCCGCTGTCCGCCCGCCCGCGGCCGCAGCTTCAAACGGAAGCCGTCGAATTCGTAGGTGCCGTCCTCGCTGGTGGTCACCCCCTCGATGGTCGTGGTCGCCGAGTAGGTGCCGTCGCTGCGGAAACTGGCCCGGTCGATGCTGAAAACCTGCCGGTTCGGGACAGCTTCCAGCAGGTGCCAGTCGCCCACCAGCGCCTCCTGACACCCCACCAGCCATGACAACAGCAACCCCCCGCTGACGAATTCCGCCGCGACCCACAAGAGCCTTCGGCCCCTGGCACTCATCCTGTCATACTCCTCGCCCGAACCCAGGCCGTCGGCGGCGCATTATAGCATTCCCGCCGCCATCTGCTCCGCCCGCCGCAGACGCGCCAGCGTTCGCTGGCGCCCGAGCAGCGCCAGCGTGTCGGCGATCTGCGGGCTCACCGTGCCACCGGTGACCGCGACGCGCAGCGGCTGAGCAACCTTGCCCAGTTCGAGACCGCGCTGCGTGGCATACCCGCGAACGACCTGCTCCAGTTCCGCCGGCGACCAGTCCGTCAGCTCCGCCAAGCGCGATTGCAGCTCGCGCAGCACCCGCAGACCGGCGCCGTCGTCCTTGAGCAGCCACTTGCGGACGGCCTTTTCGTCGTAGTGCAGCGCGTCGTCGGGCATAAACAGGCTGCCGGCCTTGAACGCAATGTCCTCGAAGGTCCGAAACCCGCGACAGCACTCCAGCAGGCGTGTCAGCACGGCGTCGTCCAGACCTGTGAACGGGCCCGGGTCGTTGACCTCCAGCCAATCGCGAAAAGCCGCCAGCTTTCGCTCCATGCTGGCCGCTTCTAGAGCGGCCGTGTTGAACGCGAGCAACTTGTCCCGGTCGAAGCGGGCGTTGGTCTTGCCGACGCGCTCCAGACTGAAGGCGGTGCACAACTCCTCCAGCGTGAACTTCTCACGACCGTCCCCGGGCGACCAGCCCAGCAGCGCGATGAAGTTCACGAGAACCTCGGGCAGGTACCCGCTGCGACGAAAGTCGTGGATGTCGATTTCCGGCAGGTGGACATTCAGGGCCGCCGCCAGTCGCCGCAGGGCATCCGCCGGCAATTGCGTGTCGCCGCGGCGCCAGGCCCTCAGCAACTCCGGGTCATCGACGCCCGTCAGCGTTTTGAGCTGCTCGTCGTCGAGGCGGGCCGCGGCCACGGCATCCCGCACCACCTTGTCCTTTTCGCGCTTGCTCATCTTCGTCCCGGACATGTTGAAGATGATGGGCAGGTGCGCGTAGACGGGTGTCGAAAAGCCGAACGCTTCCTGCAATGCGATGTGGTTCGGGGTGTTCATCAGGTGTTCCTGACCGCGCAGGACGTGCGTGACATGCATGGCGGCATCGTCCACCACCACGGCAAAGTGGTAGGTGGGCCAGCCGTCGGCCTTCAGCAGCACGAAATCGCTGAGTTCCTCCGCCCGGATGGTCACGTCGCCCAGAATCCGATCGTGGACGACAAAATCACGCTCGGGCATCTTGAAACGCACGACGACCGGCCGGCCCTCGTCCCGGGCCCGGCGAACCTCCGCCTCCGAAGGAAAACGCTCGGGCCGCCGATAGCGGAAGCCCTTCTGCCCGCGCTGCTGGGCGGCGCGACGCATTTGTTCCAACTCTTCCCGCGTCTCAAACGCGTAGTAAGCGTCGCCTTGCTCCAGCAGACGCCGGGCGTGTTCCTGATAGATCGCCAGCCGCTCACTCTGGTAGTAGGGGCCGTACGGGCCGCCCACCTCCGGCCCCTCGTCCCACTGCAACCCGAGCCAACGCAGATCCTCGAGCAGCTTGCGGTCGGCGGCCGCTACGTTGCGCGTCTGATCCGTGTCCTCGATGCGCAGGACGAACTTGCCGCCCAGCCGGCGGGCCAGCAGATAATTGAACAGCGCGGTCCGCGCACCCCCGACGTGCAGATACCCGGTCGGCGACGGCGCAAACCGCGTGCGGACGATCTCGCTCATAAAGAACTCCTCGCGCGGACAATCCTACCGGGCGCGCCGCCGCACGCAACGCACGGCCGCTGCGCTCGCACCCTTGCCGTCCCAGGCGGTCGCGGCGAAACTCTGGTTTGGCCTTCCGCGAGAACCTCATCATGACACGCCGTAAGCCGCCTGTGCGTCTCACGCGACGACATGCCATCCAGACCTTCCTCGCCGGGGTCGGCAGCAGCCTGCTGCCGGGGAGCGCCCTTCGCGCGTGGGCCGACCTGCCGTGGGGGGAGGGCCCCGTCGCCGGTCTGGGGCCGTACTTCGGCGATCTGCACGAGCATCCGTGGCAATGCAACGGCATGGGTGAGCCGATGGAGACATATCTGCGGGCCCGCGACGTGTTCCGCGACGACTTCCAGGCCCTCACCGACCACGATCATTTCGTCCAGAAGCGTCTGACTGATGCCCAATGGGAAGAACAGAAAGCCATCGCCGAGCACTGCCACCGGCGTGAAGCTCCGCCTCGTCTTTGCTATGCATGACACGCTGACGGGCGGCACGACCACCATGACACAGGCGCCGCGCATTGCAGTGGACGTCGCCGTTCCGCCCGCCGAAGGACGCCTCGCATGGCTCCAGATCGTGCGGGACGGGCAAACAGTACATCACTACGGCGGCGAGGGTCAGCGTAGCCGGTATGTGGTGACAGATGAAGAATGCCCGGGGAGGCAGCCGGTGGCGTACTGGTTGCGCGTCCGCCTGACCAGCGGCGATATGGCGTGGTCGAGTCCGGTCTGGATCACGCGCACGTAGCGACGCGCGTCCGGCGATGGACGGAAGGCGAACGGCCACACCGACGCTCGGAGGCGCCTGCGGAAGGCACCTCCGGCAACTCCATGCAGTCTCTGGCTACGGTGTTATGGCCCAGACGTTGTCTGCTCTTCGCGCGGGTGGCTGGATGCGCTGTTATCCTGGACCGGAACGGGCACCAGGTCCTGCCCCCACTTCTCGCGCCAACATTCCACCAGGCGTCCCAGCTCCGCGGCCAACTGACGTTGCTCCGCGGGCGTGAAGCGGGCGGACACGGCCCGGCGCAGCGCGTCAACACCCCCACGAGCGTACAGCTCGCGCCAATGGACCAGCTCGGCCAAGGTAATACCTTTGCCGTTAACCGAAATACGGGCCACGTCGGCCTCCGCCTCCTTTACGGCGGTTTCGACGGCCCGAGGCACAACTTCCGCCAACCCGCGTGCCAGGTCCGCGGTGAACTGGTCGTCCCATTGCGCCGCGGAGTAGGACTGCCACGCGACACCCGCCACGGCCAGCACGCCCGCGACAGTCACCGCCCCCAAGACCACCACCATAGCGTAGCGCTTTCGTCCATGATCCGTAGCTGATTTCATTGACCGCATCTCCCTACACAGACACCGTCTCGCCTGCCGTCACTGGGCCATGAAGGCCCTCGCGAAGAGTTATAGCCTAACGCGGAAAAGCCAGTTTCCAACGTCGACGTATTTCGACATATCGCGGAGCACTGATGCCGGAACAGCCTTCGCGGCGCCGTGCGCGGTTTCCTCATTCGCTTGATCGGCTGTCCAAGTATCAAGCGAGTCGCCCGGAGGATCGTGATGCTCCGCCGGTCCCCACAGCCGGCGCCGACTATCCGAACCCCCGACGCAAGTCGGAGGCGTGCAGTGGCGCCTGTCGGAACATCCGACGCAAGTGGGGGACGTGCAGCGCGCGGCGTTGCTGCGGCCCAGTACGCCCCGCACTCGCGTGCGGGGTTCGGATCCACCGCGCACAAGCGCCCGGCGCTGCCTACAATACGCTCGTGCAACCGCTTGGACGCTGACTCGAAGGACGACCCAACATGGCCAAGCTCATCAAGGTGATCGTGGTCCTCGCCGTGCTGGCGGCAGGCATTGCCCTCGTCGTGCATTATTCCAGCCGCTCGGAGTCCCGACCGACCGCCGCCACGCCGACGAAGTCCGCGCCGGACCAGTCCCAGAAGGACAAACCCAAGGAAGGGATTCAGCCGCAAGAGAAGTACGGCTTCGCGCCGGTGGGTGAGGGGCAGTAGGCTGGCAGGCTCCTGAGGGGGCCGCGGCGCGGCGACAAAAGGGCGGGCCGGTTCGGCTGGCGCACCTTTGGCACCGGGGAGTCCGGCGGGACCGCGCGGGGGCTTCGTTTACTGGAGGACTTTGCGCAGCCGCGCCAGAGCCCAATCAAGCTCTTCCCGCGTGATGCACAGGGGTGGTGCCAGGCGCATCGTCTGCTCGTGCGTGTCCTTACAGAGCAGACCTTCCTGCATGAGGCGCTCGCAATACGTGCGGGCGGGGCCGGCGGACTTGTGAAATTCGATTCCGACCCACAGGCCGCGGCCACGGATTTCCCGAATCTTGTCGCTCTTCAGCGTGCGGAGCTGCTCGAACAGGTAGGCACCGAGCTGGCGGGCGTTGTTCTGGTAGCACCCGGTGTTGAGGATTTCGATGACTTTGCGGGCGACGGCGCAGGCCAGCGGGTTGCCGCCGAAGGTGCTCCCGTGCTCGCCCGGTCTGAAAACCCCGAGAATAGCGCGCGTGGAGACGACCGCGGAAATCGGCACCAGCCCGCCCCCCAGCGCCTTGCCGAGCACATAGATATCCGGCTGCACGCCTTCGTGCTCGCAGGCGAAGGTATAGCCGGTGCGGCCAAGGCCGGACTGGATCTCGTCGGCGATGAAGAGCACGTTCTTTTCGCTGCACAAGGCACGGACCTGACGCAGGTAGCCGTCGGGCGGCACAATGATCCCCGCCTCGCCCTGAATCGGCTCGACCAAAAAGGCTACGGTATTCTCGTCGATCGCGGCCCGCAGCGCGTCGATGTCCCCGTACGGGATGATCTCGAACCCCGGTGTGTACGGGCCGAAATCCTTGCGTGCGACGGGGTCGGTGCTGAAGCTGATGATCGTCGTGGTGCGTCCGTGGAAGTTCTCGCGGCAGCAGATGATCTTCGCCTTGTCGGTGGGAACGCCCTTGCGCAGGTAGCCCCACTTGCGCGCGGTCTTGATGGCGGTCTCGACCGCTTCGGCGCCGGTGTTCATGGGCAGGACCATCTCCATACCGCACAGGGCGGCCAGCGCTTCGCACAGCGGGCCGAGCTGGTCATTGTGGAAGGCACGCGAGGTGAGGGTCACACAATCGAGCTGCGCTCGGGCGGCAGCGATCAGCTCCGGGTGTCGGTGACCGAAGTTGACCGCGGAGTACGCGGCCAGCATGTCCATGTAGCGACGGCCCTCGACGTCCTCGACCCAGACGCCTTCGGCCCGGGCGATGACCACCGGCAGCGGGTGGTAGTTATGGGCGGCGTATTGTTCCACCAGCGCGATGTGCTGTGCGCTGTTCCTGGCGGTCTTTGCGGGCGTAGCGGTTACGACGGCGCTCATGCGGTCATCCTCCGGGGTGCGTAGGGTTGGACGAACGCCGGCGCAGCCCGCGTCCGTCCCGCAGCGACGCACTATAACGCGGAACGGGCAGGCCGCAACACACGGTCGGGCCCGCCCGCAGGTTCCGCGGCCGGCGGAGCGCGTCGCGCACGCTCCGCCGTCGGTACCGCTTCTGTCAGGGCTTTTTCTCGGTCGGCTGCATCAACGCGCTACCCCGGAGCGTGATCACGTCGTATTCCTTGAGCTCCGCCGACAGCATCCGGTCAATTCGCGACTTGCACGTCGTCAGGTGCGCTTGCGAGGCGAAATCCAGTTTCGCGTTGCTGAGCACATTGCCGAGGTCCTGGCTGAGCTTTTGGAGCGCGAACATCAGCATCGCGTGCAGGTCCGCAGACAGCAGCGCGCCCGGCCCCAGCCGAACCAAAGGCTCGACCAGCCCGAGATACTCGCGCTGGAGCGACCGGCGGACGCTCGACAGGAACGGGCGCTGATCATCCCACGTCTGCGACTTGGCGCGCTGCAAGTCCGTCGCGCTGGCCCAGACCGAATCCTGCACACGGCGGACGTACTCGCTGATGGTCAGTCGGTTCGGCTCTTCGGTCTTCAGCTCGTTGTCCTGGATCCGCCGGAGCGTGTTCGGATACAGCCAGTTGAACAGCGCACTGGCCTGGGCCATGGCGATGTACTCGTGGATCGGGAAGTCCATGACATAGCTGATCGAAGCGCCGTCGTGCGACCAGCGGGAGGGCGCCAGGTGGTTGAGCAGCTTCGGCGAGACGGCGAAGAACGCGTCGTCGTAGAGGGTATCCTCCACGAACTTGAGGGCGGCCCGCTGGCGCTCGGCTTCGACCGGGACAAACGGCGGCGGAGCATTCGGGTCGCCGCGGTGGCTGCGATGGAAGTACTGGCCGCCCACATAGCGGGCGACATAGTCCAAGACGCTGACCTTCTCCGTCATGAGGGTCAGGAAGGTGCTTCGCAGGTGGTACCAGCTCTCCTGATCCTTCACGGCCCAGTCGAGGATGTCCTCCAGTCGTTTGTTGACCAGCTCGATGCGCGCCCGGGCCCACTCGACGGGGTCACTGCCCATATCGAACCGGTTGGTCCGCGGGTCCGGGCTGAGGAACGTGGTGTCCTCGTCGGTCGCGTAGGCCAGCTCCGGCTCGTGCGCGCGACTGGCGATGTCGCGGAGCATGGCCTCTTCTCCGGCCACCGGCGTCGCCACCGGCGTAGGAGCAGACGGGCGGGTCGGCGGCGGAGGCGCCGCGCTGCTCATCTTCTGGGCGGCGGTCAGAATCGACTGCACGTTGCCCGACGCCAGCGCCGACTTCAGTTCCTCGGGCATTTGGGCCATCAGCTCGGGCGGCAACTGGCTCATGATCGCACTGAGGTCGATCTGGACCGTGGTGGTCGCTTCGACGGGCGGGGTTGTCGGGGTCGCCGCCTGCCCGCCCGACGATTCCGGTTCGCTCGGTTCCTTGGGCGGGGTCGTTGGCGTCTCGCCCCGCGGCTTGTAGTCGCCGTCGAACGGGCGATAGCCGTATTCGATCGCCCAGTAGTCGTAGGGTCCGAGCGTGGGCGTGATGAAGTGGCCCTCGGTGGCGTTCTTCAGGAAGAGCAAGGCCGGGTTGTAGTCCATGACGGAGCCGCAGGTGGGCTCGCCAGTGGTCCGCCGCCGCTGAATTTCTTCCAGCGAGTAGATGGAACTGGCCTTGAAATTGTGCCGCAGGCCGAGGGTGTGGCCCACCTCGTGCGTGACCACTTCCTTGATGCAGTCGTAGAGGAACCGGTCGATCACCTCGGGCGGCTGACCGGCCAGGGTGGCCATGCCGAGCGCCATCTGGTGCATCATGCCGTGGGCATACGTGCAGGTCGGGCGGCCGTGGGCATGCAGGCGGGCGTGCGCACGCTCCAGCAGTTCCTCCTCTTCTTTGTTCCGCAAGGACAACCCTTCCCACGGACGCGGTGATCGGCCGAACTGCGGGAAGTGCTCCAGGAACCTCTGCAACGCCGGGTCTTCGAAGCGGCGCCAACTGGCCGGTGAGGGCAAGAACTGCTGCGCTTCGCGTTCGAAGAACCGCACCATCGAATCATCGAAGATGATGTCCGCATCGTAGATCTGCCCCGTGAACGGGTTCGCGCGGTGCGGCCCCATCGCAAAGCCCGCACCGGTCACGATCCAGCGGAAGAAGCTGTACCGCATGTCTTCCGGGTCCAGGTCCTTCCACTCGTTGTCATCCGTCTGCTGCCGGACCTCGATCGCGTTCACGAACCCGATCTTCTCGAACGCTTTGTTCCACTCCAGGATGCCGTCGCGGACCGCCCGACGGAACTTCACCGGGACCGTCTTCTCGATGTAAAAGGTGATGGGTTCGCGCGGCTCACACATCTTGAGGCTCGGGTCCCGTTTGACCAGATGCCAGCGATCTATGTAGCGGTTGAAGATGTCCCGCGCCTCCGTCGGCTTCGACCAGTCACGGTTGACGGTCAGAAAGTACCCCACGCGGTCGTCCGCCACGCGTGGCTTGTAATCCGTCTGCGGCAGCTTCCAGAAGCTGTAGTGCACGAGCTTCTTGTCATACGAACCGGGCGGCGACGGGCGGCCAACGGCCAGCTCGACCGTAATCTCGACGTTCAGCGGGAAGGTTTTGCGGGTGACCCACTTGCTGAGGTTTGGGTTGATGGCCCCGGGGCCGCCGAAGCCGTCCTCGCCCAGAAAGGACGTCCAGGCGATGTCGGCGAAGTTGCTCTTGAGCAGACGTCCCAGATCGATCAGCAGGTCGCCGGCGGGGGTCTTCGTCAGAATCGGCACCGCCACGCGAATGCGGTCGGGGTAGGTGCGTCGGACGACGTCCGCCACCTCCTTGGACTGGTCCACGACGAAGCGGGTTTCGGGCTCGACCAACAGCAACTGGCGGTCCAGCAGCTCCCACTGGACTACTCTTTCCTCAAGCGGAAAGCCGGTCAGGAACCCGCCCCCCGCGAAACTCGTCGAGAGCATGAACTTTTCGCCCAGAAACCGGGCGGGGATTTCGCAGTACAGCGTTTCCAGGTTCTTGTCCTTGGCGTCCGGGGGGTAGTACCAGAGGGTAAACAAACCCTTCTGCGAAACCATGCCCTTGGTGACCTTCGCGAAATCCGGGAAGGCCGGCGGCTCCTCCGCCTGGGGTCCCGCCACGCCCTGCACCATGCGGGCGACGGCGGCGATGTCGATGGCTTGCTGGGGATCGCCGGGGCGCTGTTCCTGAGCCCCGGCGCACACGGTTCCAACCATCAGCATTGTGAGAATGACATGGGCACGCACGATGTTTCTCCTTCGAGCCAAGACGGGAATTCCATACCCCTTATATCGCCGACTGGCGGAGTACCGCCTTACCTCGCCGCCGACCGGTCATGGGACACACCGCGCTCGTCGTCCGCCGGGACGACGCGATCGCATAGCACGTCCCGGCAGGCTCCCGCTGCGGAATTGTACGCCCCGCTTTGGGCCCGACGACGCGCGGCAGGGCGGTCACGCGACAAATTCTGACAATGGGCCAGCGGCCGACCGGCGGAGCCGCAAGGCGCGGTTACCGAGCTGTCCGCAGGCGGCCATCTGCGACCGACCCTTCGTCAGGCGTCGTTTGCACCCCTGCCCGGCCTCCTCCAACCAGCCGAGAAACCGCTGGGTTTCTTCTTCGGTCGGTGCCCGCCAGGGTGAATCCTGCCGCGGATTGTACGGGATGACATTCAGCATCGACTTGAGCGGCCGGAGGTAGTCGGCAACCTCGCGCGCATGCTCGCGGGCGTCGTTCACGCCGGGGATCAGCACGTACTCGATCATGAAGAACTGACAGCGACGGAGTGGGTACTCGAGCAGGGCGGCCCGCAGCTCGGACATGGGCTCCAGCCGGTTGATCGGCATGATGCGGGAACGGATCTCGTCGTTCGGCGCGTTGAGCGAAATCGCGAGGTTGAGGCGCCGCCAGCCGAGGCGGGCCAGCTTGCGGATGCCCGCCGTCCGCCCGACGGTCGAGATGGTCAGACGTTCGCCGGCCAGCGACAGGCCGTTGGGGTCCATGAGGATCCGGCAGGCGTGAACCACGTTGTCGTAGTTGTCCAGCGGCTCGCCCATGCCCATGAAAACGACGTTGCGGACATGGCCGTGGCAAGCGCGTCGGGCGGCAGTGACCTGCCCGACGATTTCCGCCGGCGTCAGGTTGCGCAGCAGCCCGAGCTGCCCGGTCTGACAGAAGACGCAGCCCCGCGCGCAGCCGACCTGCGACGAGACGCACAACGTCCGCCAGACGCCCACCGACCGCTGCATGGGGACGACGACGCTCTCGATTTCCAGGTCGTCGTGCGTCCGCTGAACGAACTTCACCAGGTCCCCTTCGACCAGGCGCCGGACCTCGGGCGGGACGTGGGCTTCCAGATCGACCGCCCCGCGGACAGCAGCCCGGGCCGCCGCCGGCACCGGCTCGCCACGTACCAGGGCGCGGTACACCGCGCGCAGCGGCTTGACCTCGTGCGCCCGCGGCTGCACGCGCTGGACCAGTTCGTCGAAGGTGAGTCCCAGGACATCCATAGATGGTTCTGCCAGCGCAACAACCCAGTATAGCCGACAGACGTCGGTCGCGTTACCGCGGGGCGAACAGGCACCCCACCCCAATCCCGCACGCCGGTGCGGGGCACAGTCGGCTGTCCGAACCCCGCACGCCAGGGCGCGGCGCACCGGGCCGCAGCGTTGCCACGCGCTGCAAGCCCCCGACTGCCGTCGGGGGTCGGACGTGCCCGGTGCGGGCCTTCCCGTGGCATCCCGCCTGCGACGACGCTACAGTCGCGCATATGGCCAGCCGAGCGAACGGAACCGCCTTCTCGCCACCACCGGCAACGCCGGGCTTGCCTTCGGGCCTGGACGAGGCCGCTATGCGCGCCGCCCGGGAGAAGCAGCGGGTCGCGCTGACCTCGGTGGCGGCCGCGGTGCTCTTGACCGGGATGAAGCTGACCGTCGGCCTGCTGACGGGCAGCCTGGGCCTGCTGGCGGAGGCAGCCCACTCGGGCCTCGATCTCGTCGCCGCGCTGATCACGTATCTGGCCGTGCGGGTCGCGGACCGCCCGGCCGACGCCGAACATCTGTACGGGCATGGGAAAGTCGAGAACCTGGCGGCGCTGCTGGAAACCCTGCTGTTGCTGGTGACCTGCGCGTGGATCATCCGCGAGGCCATCAGCCGCCTGTTCTTCAAGTTCGTGCCAGTCGACGCCAGCGTGTGGGCCTTCCTGGTTGTCCTGGTGTCCATCGTGGTCGATGTCTCCCGCGCGCGGGCTCTGCGCCGCGTCGCCCGTCGGTACCACAGTCAGGCGCTGGAGGCCGACGCTCTGCACTTCAGCACCGACGTCTGGAGTTCTCTCGTGGTGCTGCTCGGCCTGACGCTCGTCGCGCTGGGAAACGTGACCGGGCAGGCGCCGTCGATACTGGTGCGGGCCGATGCCGTCGCCGCCCTCGTCGTCGCGCTGCTCGTCGTCTACGTCAGCCTGCGGCTCGGACGCCGAACGATCGACGCTCTGCTGGACCAGGCACCGCCCGGCATGGCCACGGCCGTCCTTCAGGCAGTGCACGGGGTGGCGGACGTGCTCGAATGCCGGCGGCTGCGCGTCCGCCAAGCGGGGCCGCGGATGTTCGTCGACCTGACCATCGGCGTACGCCGTGGCCACTCGCTGGAGCGTGGTCACGCGATCAGCACGGAGGTCGAGCAGCGCATTCACGCGCTGTACCCGCAGGCCGACGTGGTGGTGCATGTGGACCCGGTCAGTGCTGCCGACGAGACGGTCTCCGACCGGATCCGCGCGATCGCCGCCGGCCTGGGGCAGACCGTTCACCACGTGCGTCTGGGAACCGGCGAAGACGGTCGCGTGCACGTTGAGCTGCACGTTGAGGCCGATGAGCATCTGGACCTGCGCGCCGCGCACCAGCGGGCCGACGACCTGGAGGCGGCGGTCGCCGCCGAACTCCCCCACGTGACCCGCATCACCACGCATATCGAGCCGGCCCGCGACCGGCAGCAGGTTCAGCAGGACGTGACCGCGACCTCCGGCGACCTCGTCGCCCAGGTGCGCGCGCTCGTCTTGCGAACGCCGGGCGTGCTCGACTGCCACGATATCGAGGTCCGGCGGGCGGGATCCGCTACCTACCTGTCGCTGCACTGCACGTTCGCAGCGGGCCTGTCGATCCGCCAGGTGCACGAGATCTCGACCCGGCTGGAGTCCCGGCTGCGGGCTGAAATTCCCGGGCTGGCGCGGGTAACTACCCATCCGGAGCCGGTCGGCGACCCGCCGGATCAAGAACGCGATCAGGAGAAACCGAGTCATGCGGGAGAACGTGGAACAACGGATCGGCCGCGAACAGGACCTGGATGATCTGAACCGCTGGCTGCGCGATTACGTGCACGCCTTCGGCGCCCCCGTCGTCGGCGCCATGCACATCACCTGCGCGGACGAATCCGAGTTCGAATGCGGCGAATCCTTCCAGCGGCACGTCGTGAATCACCTGTTGCCTCGGCTGAAGTTCGGCTGTCGCGCGGCGTTTCGACTGGCCAACCTGGGTGGGCGCTACGAACCCGGAGCGCTGGCCGTCGCCGAACACCATTTCGCCACCCCCGAGACGCGCGACGCGTTCAAAGTCCTGCTGATCAAAATCAACGCGCACGTCGCGGTCGACGGCCACGGCGAAAGCGCGACTTTCGGGCGGATGCAACGGTACGACACGGAGTCCACCGCCTGCGGCGCCCTGCACGCACTTCTGGCCGGCGCGGAACTGCCCGCGGTGGCGGAGCTGCGCCGCCTCTTCCTGCGGGACGATGTCGACCGGGTCGGCCAGCTTCTCGACCCGCAGCAGGTTCCGCCCCAGCAGCGCAGTCTCTTCGTCGCGCTGGCCAACGCGCGCCTCCAGGCCCGGCGGGTCGAGGACGACATTCAGACTCATGGCGCGCACAGTCCCACCGTCTATGTCGTGGCCGCCGCCGTCACCTTCAACCGCCCGGGCCGCGACACCGAGCTGCTGTGCGGTCTGACGACCGTGGATCAGCGGCAGCAGCCGCCCACCACGAGCTACGTGGGGCTCGGCGACCGCCCGGCCCGCTATCGCCTGGGCGAGGTCTACGGCCACGTTCAGATCACCGAGACGTAGCGCCCGGCGCTGGGGAAGCTCCCGGGCCACCTGCCAGCCCCCGGTCTTCGTCGCCGTCATACGTCCAGGTAAAGCTGATATTCGTACGGGTGCGGCCGCAGGTGCACCTCGCGGACATCCTGTTGCCGACGGCGCGCGATCCAATCCGCGATGAAGGCGGAACTCAGCACGTTGCCTTTCAGCAGAAACTCGTGGTCCTGCTCCAGCGCGGTCAGCGCGTCAGCCAGCGAACGTGGCAAAGCGGCGATCCGACTGCGAAACTCGCTGCTCTGCGTGGCGATATCGACGTCGAAGGGACCGAAGTGACTGGCCTGCACGTCCACCCGCGTCTGAATCCCATCGATCCCCGCCATGAGGAGAGCAGCCAACGTCACGTACATGTTACCCGTAAAGTCCGGCGGACGATACTCGATGCGTTTCTGCTCCGGCAGAATGGCATACCGCGGCACGCGGATCGCCGCCGAACGGTTCGCCAGCGAGAAGAACAGGTTCACGGGGGCCTCATAGCCTTCCACCAGTCGGCGATAGGAGTTGGTCGACGGATTGGTCAGGCCGGTCAGCGCGCGTCCATGCTTGAGCAATCCGCCGACGTACTGAAGCGCCAGGTCGCTGAGGTCGGCGTAGTTCTTCCTGCGCTCGTCGTAAAACAGCCAGCGATCACCCTTGCGCAGCTTCTGATGGACGTGCATGCCGTTGCCCGCCTCCCCGAAGATCGGCTTGGGCATGAACGTCGCAAGTTTGCCATGGCGACGGGCCACGTTCTTGATCACGTACTTGGCGAGCATCGCCTGATCGGCGGCCTGCACCATGGGCGCCAGCCGCAACTCGATCTCGCACTGCCCGGGCGCACCGACCTCATGATGGTGATACCGCACCGGCACGCCCAGCGATTCCAGCGTCAGCATGATCTCCGAGCGCAGGTTGTGGAGCTGCTCGCTGGGCGGAACGCGCAGGTAGCCGCCCTTGTGGGGGATAGGCGGAGAGGTACCGTCCGTATCCACCTCACAGGCCCGGATCGCGACTTCGGTCCGGTAGGGCTCGGTGACCACGGCGACCCGGTCGAAGACGTGGAACTCGAACTCGGGCGCCATCCAGGCCTCGTCCGCCAGCCCGGTCGAACGCAGGTACGCTTCGGCCCGCCGACAGATCGTCCGCGGGTCGCTCGGCAGGGGCTCCTTCGTGTCCGCGGTGATCGTATCGCACAGGAAACTGAGCGTCGGTCGATCCCAGAAGGGGTCCAGGAAAGCGGTTTCCGGCCGCGGCAGCGCGCTGACATCCCCGCTCTCCACCCGGCCGAAGCCGGAGCCCGACGACCCGTCGTATCCGACCCCTTCCTCGAAATAGCCCTCGCTGAAGCGACGGGCCGGGATGGTCAGATGCATCCACTGCCCGCTGAGCCCGCAGATCTTCAGATCCACCAGTTCGATCTGGCGGTCCCGGATGTACTTAAGCGCTTCCGACACCGACGCAAACACGATACATCTCCTCTCGCAAGACCTTTACTATAACGGACATCCGTGTCCGATGCACGCGAGACGCGCGGCGGCTTGCGCACGTTGGCGGGCCGGAAACGGCGTCACAACGCGCCTAAGCTATCGACGGCATCCTGAGGAAAAACCCATGGCCGAACGCATTGTCCACTGTGCCCGATTAAAGCAGGACCTGCCCGGACTGGATGAAGCCACGCCCGAGGGACGCTCCGCCCTCAAGCTGGCCCTCGTCCTCGGCGGCCCCGAGCTCCGACAACGCGTCTACGACCACGTTTCCGCCGCCGCCTGGAAGCAGTGGAAAGACCACATGCTCATGGTCCTCAACGAGTACCGGCTGGACGCCACCTCCGACGAGTCCAACGCGATACTGCGCGAGCATCTCGAAGCGTTCCTTTTCGGCCAGGAAAGAGAAGTCCCCGGCTACCGGCCGCCGGAAACTTGACCCGCCGACTCAGGGCGCCGGCTGCGAATCGGCCGTCCCTGTTCCCGCCTCTGGACGTGCGACCGGTGTCTCGGCCGCCGCTCCCAGTCGCGCCTGCCGATACGCCTCCACGCGGCGCTGCTTCTCGTCTGCGGACCAGGCGGGATTGGTGAACGCCCAAAGCTCATACACTGCCACCTCGCGGGCGGCGCTCATCAGCTCGGCAGTCTTGAGTTCCACCAGTGCCAGAACCGGAGCCAGCACCACCTGCGCAACCGGTCCCACGCCTTGACGCTCCAGCGCCGAGCGCAACATCTTCTTGGCATTCTGCCGAATCAACCCATCCGTCGGCAGAATCAAGACCGTCTCCACGCGTGTAACCAGCTCCGCCGGTGCCCCGAGCATGTCGCGCAGCATCGCCTGGTCGCAGAGCAGGGGCGTCATCGCCAGGAGCACGTCAAGGCTGATGCCGGTTTCCTCCGCTTGGCGAAGCGCTCGTTCAACATTTCGTTGGGCGTCGCCGGCGCCCTTTTCGACTGCCGGCTCCTTGACCGCCGCTTCGCACGCAGCGGCAGCGCGTAACAGTTCCGCAGCGTCGCACGCCCACGCTTCACCGCCGACATCCGCCACAATGACCGTGACCGGCGGGGGCTCCACGCCCGCATCCCGCCGGTAGGCCCGGGCCGCCGCCGCGACCACGCGGTCCAGTTCGTCGGCCGCCTGCGGCGTGCGGGCATAGAAGTGCCCCGCAGGCGTGGTGAACAAGTTGCGATCGCCCCACCGCAGTGGCCAGTCAAGCGGGTTTGCGCCCCGGCGCGACGTAGCACAACCGCTCACGAGGGCCAGAAGAAGGACCGCCGCAGACCAGCGGCTCCCAACCCGCAGTAAGGCAGCAGCTAGTCTGCGCACGGCCAGGTTAACCTCCTTGCTGAGCCGCCAGCGGAACCGTCGCCAGCGGATAGTACTGAGCGCCACCCGGCAGCAACCGGCTCTCGAACACCACCACATGATCCACGAGCATTTCGGGCGTGCGGGGCGGCTCGGCTGCTTCCATGACCTCCCGCATGACGGCCGACCCCGCCGCCGACCGGCTGCGACCCAGCGTAATGTGTGGCGTGAACGCCCGACCCTCCGGCTTGAAACCCAGTTCATCGAAGAGCGGGTCGGCCTGCCGGACCCACTGTTGGCACCCCCCGGTCGGGTCCTCCACTCCGCACCACAGCACACGTGGATTGCGCGGCGAGGGGAAGCAACCCAGACCGCGGACCCGCATGCGAAACGGCGTAATGGCCGCACTGGCGGCGGCCGCCGCGGCGCACACGCGGGCGATCTGGGCATCGCTGACCTCGCCGAGGAATTTGAGCGTGACGTGCAACTGCTGCTCGGTACACCACTTCACTTCGCGCGTCCGCGGCAGAGCCCGCAGCAGCGCCACCAGTGGTTTGCGAAGCTCACTGGTCAGTTCGACCGCGATGAACGTGCGCACCGCCGTTTCCCTCCGCGAGCCATCAGTCGAGCCGCGCCATCTCCCGCAGCGCCGCCAGCCGTCGCTCGACGTCTTCCCGACCGACCCGCAACAGACCGTCGATCGAGAATGACTCCACGACGAAAGAAGCCACCACCGCGCCGCGCACCAGCGCGGCCCGCAGCGTCTCCAGGTCCCACCGCCCGCACGCCGCCAGATACCCCAGCGTCGCTCCGGCGAAACTGTCGCCGCAGCCGGTCGGGTCTACAACCTGCTCGGTCGGATAAGGCGGAACCAGAACGATCGTGGACTCCGCGACCAGCAGACTGCCGTGTTCGCCCTTCTTGATCACGACGAACCGCGGCCCCAGCCCGAGGATCGTTCGTCCTGCCGAAACGAGATTGCTCTTGCCGGTGAGCAGCCGAGCCTCGCCTTCGTTCAGGAACAGGCCGTGGACCGTCGCCAGTGTCTGGCGCAGCTCCGCGGGTTCCCGCTCGATCCACAGGTTCATCGTGTCGCAAACCACCAGCTCCGCCGCGGGAACCCGCTGCGCCATCTCCCGCTGCAACGCCGGATGCGTGTTGGCCAGAAAGACCAGGCGGCTGTCGGCGAACTCCGCCGGAATCGCAGCCCCGCGCTCGGCGAGGACGTTGAGTTGCACGTCGACGGTCTGGGCCTCGTTCAGCGTGCCGACGTACCGCCCGTGCCAGCGGAACGTGCGGCTGCCGCGGCGCACTTCCACGCCCCGGGTGTCCACGCCGCGCGCCCGCAAGGGTGCGAGCCGGGTCAGATCGAAATCCTCGCCGACCACACCGACCATGCGGACGGGGCTGTACAGGGCAGCGGCGAGCGAAAAGTACACGGCCGATCCGCCCAGCACGTCCGCGACCTGACCGGAGGGCGTCTCCACGGTGTCCAGGCCGATCGAACCGGTGACCAGCAGCGACATCAGCGTCCCTCTGAGCCGGGCGTGCCCGGTGAGGCACCCCAGGCTTCGACCTCTTCCGCGCTTTGCAGCGCGTGCAGGTCGATATCGTACCCGGGCAGCGCCGGCAGCGCCTCCACCCAGGCCGGCACGTCCGGCCCGCACAACAGCGCGTCGTACTGCGCGCCGCGACCATGGATCCGCAGCACGTACACCTCAGTCCAATGCCGGCGTAGCGCCGCCCGCAGGCTTGGGCAGGGCGTTTCGACGACCAGCCGACCACCGGCCCGCAAAGCCGCACGCGCACGAGTCACCAGCCGATGCGCCTCGCAGTCCCGCAGCACCGCGCCCGCCGGTACGGCGGCATCCAGAATGATTACGTCCCAACGTGGTCCCGTGAGATCCAAGTCCCACGCGCTGCACGACGCCGGCCCCGCGAAGTCCCAGTGCAGCGCGGCGACGACCGTACGGAGACCCGGTGGGTTCAGAAGGCCGCGGACGGAAGCCTGCGTCGCACGCGGGCTGGTTAAGCCGTGCATAGCCCTGGGACGCGAGCCGGGAGCGACCGCGAGTCCCAGCCCGACGCCGACCGCAACCACGACGCCGACCCAGGCCAACGCGGGTTGCGGACCCCCCAGGACGGCGCTGGCGCGGCGTGCTGTCAGGACCGCGCAGGCGGCTAGTGCCGCTCCCGCCACCAGTCCGCGCCACAGCCCCGTCACGGCGCCGCCAGATTTAGGATGCGCTAGAAAGAGAGCCGCGGCACCGACCAGGATGCAGAGCGCGGCCCCGCTCACCGCCTGCACGCGCGCACGGAAGGGCGTCGCCAGCGCTGTCCCCACAAAGGCTCCGCCGGCTACGGCAACGAGCACCTGACCCCACTGACTGGCGCGCGACGCGGTTGCGCCGAGCGATGCCAGCGTGCCGCCCGCGAGGAACGCCATCACGCCGACCCCCAGCAGGACACGCCAGAGGTCGTCGAGGGCGCCCTGTCGATCGACGCTCAGGTCCGCGGCGCCGGCACCTGCGACCGGACGACTCACGGCGACGATGCCGCCGAGAAACGTTGCCAGCGGCGCGGCCAAGGCCGGCCCAGCGGACGACTCGAGCAGACTACACACTGCGGCGGCAAGAGCGCCCGCGGCCAGAATGACCAGCCAGAACCCAATCAGGTTGAGGCGCGATTGCACTTGCAGGCGATACCAGCCGTGCAGCGCGACCAGCGCTGTCGTCCCGACGACCCCCAGCAACACGAGCGCCAGACCGAGCGGGGTCAGGAGCACGGCGCGCATGAGCCAGCCCGGCAGCAGCAAGCGACTGACGACCACGCCCCGCCAGCCTTCCAGGCTCGCGGCCAGCCCGGCTGTGAGCGCCCACGTCAGTCCCAAAGCCAGTACAAGCGTGCCGGTCAGCGCCGCGGCGAACTCGTACTCGACCCGGCCAAGCGGCAGCGTTCCGGTGGACGACAATTCAGAATCGACGTCGCGGACGCGTTCGGACACAGCCGGTGTTCCGCTCAGTCGCCTCCGAATGAGCCGCCGCGGCAGCCACAGCCCGAGCACCACCCCGACCGCCAATGCGCTGCCCGCGGTGCGAACTGCCTGGCCCGGAACTTCGTGGTGGTAACCAGCCTCCGTCATTACGTACGCCAGCCCGCAGGCGACCCCCACCGCGCACAGCGCCGCACAGCCGTACACGCGCCACAGGATTGCACGCCGCGCCCCGGTTTGGTCTACCCCGGCGGCCTGGAGGTCAGGCGAGCCGTGTCGTGCCCGCGGCGGAGAAGCGCCGGCGGCCGCCCCGGTCGAGTTCGACGACGATATCCCCGTCGGCAGAGATTTCGAGCGCCGTGCCGGTGTACGTGCGGCCATCGTGCGCCAGTGTAATGCGCCGCCCGAAATCATCGCAGCGCATCTGCCAAGCACGCCGGACATCCTCCCACCCGTTCGCGGCGGCGGTGACCCGGGCCAGCCAGGCATCCAAGCGGTTCAGCAAACTTGCGGCGACCGCGGCCCGCATAACCGGGCGCGGAGAGACGCTTTCCAGCGAGATCGCCCGGCCGGCCAGTTCGCCCGTGAAATGGCCGGGCTGCTGAAGGCAGTTCAGCCCGATTCCCAAGACCAGCGCCCGCTGCGGTCCCACCGCGCGCGACTCGGCCAGCACCCCGCCCACCTTGCCGCCCGTCAGCATGATGTCGTTCGGCCAGCGTACGGCAGGACAGCACTCGGTCACCGTCTCGATCGCCTCGCAGGCCGCCACTGCGGCGAGCAGTCCGCCCAGCATCAGGGCCGGCGAGTCCCGCGGCTCCCGCAGCAACACGCTCAGTAGCACCGACGAGCCCCGCGGCGCTACCCACGTGCGCCCGAGCCGGCCACGCCCGGCGGTCTGGAACTCGGCGTGCGCCACGGTTCCATCCGCCAACTCGTGCGCCCGCGACAACAACAACGTGTTGGTGCTGTCCAGCGTGTCGTACAAGAGCAACTGTCGCCCGACCCGTCGCAGCGGGCCGTGAGGCAGTAGGTCTGCGGCGGTCAGCGGTCGGTGCGCGGAGTCCGGCTCACGAGTCACAGATGGTTCCCACCGACCCGGCCCCCCGATAAAGCGGCTCCAGGAGTTCATAGCTCTCCCGCAGACGTTCGCCGAGCTCACGGTACCGCCGCGTCTGAGCAGCCCGCGGCCGGTAAACCTCGGTGACGCGCGCGACGGTCGCGGCAGCCTGGGCCACGCTCGCAAAGGCTCCCGCGCCGGCGGCGGCCAGCAAAGCGGCCCCCAGTGCCGAGCCCTCCTCCGACCGCATGCGTGCACAGCGGACGCCGTACACGTCCGCCTGGAGCTGTCGCCACCAGGCGTTGCGGGCCCCGCCGCCGGCCAGTCGCACCTCGCGGATGGGCACGCCCGCGGCCCGCATCAGGTCGAGCTGGCGGCGCATGCCCAGCGTGATACCCTCCAGCACGGCCCGGACCAACGCACCGCGCGTGTGGCCGCGCGTCAGACCCAGTAATGCTCCGCGCGCGTGAGGATGCGGATACGGACAGCGCTCGCCGGTCAGGTACGGATGAAAGAACGGAATGTCGTCGGAGCGCGCCGCGGCCGCGTCCGTGATCATCGTCGCATACAGCCTGTCCCGGTCGGCGTCCGTACGAGCTCGGGCAAGGCGGTCCTGGTAGAGGACTTCGCGGGCCCATTGCAGGCTGCCACCGGCGGACAGCATGCAGCCGAAGACGCACCACGCGCCGGGAACCGCGTGGCAGAAGGATTGCAGCAGTCCCTCGTCGTTGGGCACCGGCCGGTCGCTGTACGCGAACACGACCCCGCTGGTGCCGATCGTTGCCGACACGACGCCGGAGCGCACGACACCGGTGCCCACTCCCGCCGCCGCCTGGTCGCCCGCACCGGCCACTACCGGCGTCCCGGTCCGCAGCCCCGTCGCGCGTGCGGCTTGCGTCGTGACCTCCCCAATGACGTGGCAGGATTCGGCCACCGGCGGGAAAAGCTCCGGGTCCAGCTCCAACCGGCGCATGAGCTCCAGACACCACGTACGCCGCACCACATCGAACAGCAGCGTCCCGGATGCGTCGGCCACGTCGCTGTGTCGCACGCCGGTGAGTCGGTAGTTGACGTAGTCTTTCGGCAGCAACACGGTCCGCACCCGCCGGAACAGGCGCGGGGCGTGGTTTCGGAGCCAGAGCACCTTCGGGGCGGTGTACCCGGTCAGCGCGACGTTGCGCACCAGGCGAATGAGCTCGGCGCGGCCGCCGGCACGACGCTCGATTTCAACACACTCGGCCGCCGTCCGCTGGTCGTTCCACAGCAGCGCCGGACACAGCACGTCGCCCCGCGCGTCCAGAAACACGCTGCCATGCATCTGCCCCGAAAGGCCGACGGCCGCGACGTCGCGTACGGCCGCCCGTCCCTTGTGGAGTACCCGCCCCGTGGCCACGCGCACCGATGTCCACCAGTCTTCCGGGCGCTGCTCCGACCAGCCCGGGCGCGGAACGAGCGTCGGATGACCGGCGGTGGCGGTGGCACGTACGCGGCCGGCGCCGTCCAGAAGCAACGCCTTCGTTCCGCTGGTCCCGACGTCGATCCCCAGAAACAAGCTCGCCATCTTCGACACCTCGCGCACGCGCCGGCCGCAGCCTGTCTCGGGCTACAACCCCCGGCGCCGGCGTAACGCCGGTCGCAACAAGCCGGCGCGGGGCTCCAGCCGCAGATCCGCGATTTCGCCGCGCAAGAGCCGACGGTAGCCCAGGGCAGCGACCATGGCCGCGTTGTCGGTGCAGTACTGCATGGGGGTCAGGTGCAGCGTCAGGCCGGCTGCGGCGCAGGCGTCGGCCAGTGCGGCGCGCAGCGCGGAGTTCGCCGCTACGCCGCCGCCGACCACCACGGTGCGAACGGCCGTTTGCCGCGCCGCCGCGATGGTCTTGGCGACGAGCGTGTCCACCAAGGCGGCCTGAAAGCTGGCCGAGATGTCGGCGATCTGCGACGCGGACAGGTGCGCCACCGACCCGTATTTCTGCCCCGCGCCGTAAACGTGGTACAGCACCGCCGTCTTCAATCCGCTGAACGAGAAGTCCAGGTGCTCCGCATCGATCCACGTTCGCGGGAAGCGCACCGCCTGCGGGTTGCCGCCCCGCGCCACGCGATCGATCACGGGGCCGCCGGGGTAGCCCAATTCCAGAATCGCGGCCACTTTGTCGAAGGCTTCGCCTGCGGCATCGTCCACCGTCTGACCCAACAGCTCCAAATCGCAGTAATCGCGCACCAGAAAAAGTGAGGTGTGGCCGCCACTGACAACAAGTGCGACCGCCGGCCACGGCGACGTGCCGATCGTCAGTGCGGCGCTGGTCGCGTGGGCCTCCAGGTGATCCACCGCGACCAGCGGAACGCCCAGCGTCCAGGCCAGCGTCCGCGCCGCCGTCACGCCGATCAGAAGCGAGCCCACCAGCCCCGGACCGGCGGTGACCGCAACGGCGTGGAGGTCGCCGTAGCCGACCCCGGCCCGCGCGAGGGCCTCCTCGATCAGGGGCACGAGCTTCTCGATGTGCGCCCGGGCCGCGATTTCCGGCACGACGCCCCCGTAGCGAGCATGGAGGTCCACCTGCGAACTGACGAGGTTGGAGCGCACGTCCCGGCCGTCCACGACCACGGCCGCGGCCGTCTCGTCGCACGATGTTTCCACACCCAGTACGGTCACCGGTCGCACGTCCCGATCATAGTCCCGGTCCGGCACCCGCCCGCGCGGATACCCCACGCCCGGCGTTCGGATGGGCGGCGAACCGCGCCCGCAGCGCCAGAATGCGGTCCCGCACAACCCGCACACACTGCTCCTCATCCCACTCTGGGTGGGCATGCGGGTACAGCGGCTCGCCGTAGGCCACCAACACCGGGTGCGGCCGAGGCAGAACCGCCGTCCGCGGCCAAGCTTCGAACGCGCCGAGGATCAGCGTCGGGACGACCGGCACGCGGGCCTTGCGGGCTACGAGAATCACGCCGGCACGCATGGGCCCGATCGAGCCGTCCGCGGTGCGCGTGGCCTCCGGGAACGCGAGCACCACCTGACCGCCCTTCAGTCGTCGCAGCATTTCCTTGACCGCGCCGACGTCCGCCGCCCCGCGCTTGACCGGAAACGCGTTGAGATACTCGATCAAGCGACGAAAGTGGCGCTGGCGAAACAGCGTGTCGCGGGCCATGTAGTTTCCCTCACGCGGCAGCGCCAGAGTTGCGAGCACCGGGTCGAGGTAGCTTTGATGGTTGCTGACCAGTAGCACGCCACCGCGCCGCGGTACGTTCCGCACGCCGAAAACACGCCCGCGACAGAAGAACACGAAGAACATCTGCGAAAGGTAGCGCAAGAAACGGTAGCCGGGGCGCATGCGGGTCAGCGGCCCGGGGGTGGCGCCGACAGCGCCCCTCGACGCGCCGTCCGTGATAATCGCGGTCGGCTGTCGCGCTTCGCACGCGCCGGCGATGACGGAGCCGCTGGTTGTCAACACGCCGTCTTTCCCTGCAACCGGTCGAGCAACCCCCGTTCCCGCAAGTGACGCAGCAACGTCTCGAGCACTTCCGCGATGGTCAGATGCGTGGTATCGATCACGATCGCGCCGGGCGGTATGGTCAGTGGTGCGACGGGCCGCTCGGAATCGGTCCGGTCGCGTTCCTGGAGGTTGGCAAGCACCTGGGCCAGCGTCACTTCCTCGCCATCGGCCAGCAGCTCGTGATACCGCCGCTCGGCACGTTTCTCGACCGCCGCGTCCAGGAAGAACTTGATGTCGGCGTCGGGGAACGCGGCGGTGCCCTGGTCGCGCCCCTCGGTCACCAGGTCGCCCAGACGGGCGGCGATCTCGCGCTGTTTGCGGATCAGCACCTGCCGGACCCCTGGGGAGGCCGCGATGTAGCGGGTGTGGTCGTTGACGCGCATGGAGCGGATGGCCTCCGTCACATCCCGTCCGTCCAGCGTGACGCGGATATGCGTGGGGCCGGGATCGAGGGTGTAATCGCGGTCGGCGGCGATGCGGGTCAGAGCGTCTTCGTCGTGCAGGTCCACGCCGGCCTCCAGCGCAGCCAGCGTCACGACGCGATACATCGCCCCCGTGTCCAGATACGGAATTCCGAGGCGCGCCGCCAGTTTGCGGGCCGCCGTGCTTTTGCCTGAACCCGCCGGGCCGTCGATGGTGATGATCACGCTGCGACTTCCGCTGACAGCCGATTGCTCCACAGACAACCGGACGCGATTATAGGGGGACGCCCCGCGTGCCGGTAAGCCGTCTGTCGCCGACGCGGCCGGTCAAGCCCGTCAACGGCTTTGCCGCCGAAGGCGCACCCTACGGGAGAACCGGATGCCCCGTGCCAAGACCATCATGGTGGACCTGGATGGCGTCGTGTGTACCGAGGAATCCTTCTTCGAGCGACCGCTGGCCCGCCCCATCCCGGGAGCGCGCGAAGCGCTGCGTCGCCTGCGGGCGGCCGGCTTTACGGTGGTGATCTACACGGCCCGAAGCTGGGGCGAGCTGCCCGTAACCCGTCGTTGGCTCGCCGAGCACGGAATCGAGTACGACGGACTCCATATGGGCAAACCCGTCGCCGACCTCTGGATCGACGACCGGGCCATACGGTTCACCAACTGGCGCGACACACTTGCGACCATTCGTGCGCTGGATCGACAACGCGCCCGCTTTGCGGAGGCGAAGAGCACCCCGCGGGGCGCTCCGGACCGCGTGAAAACCGCGCGCACGCCGACGCGCCGCGCCGCGACCCGCAAGCAGCTCGATTGACGCGGTTTCTTGTCAGGCGCCGGCCGACCGGTACACTCAGCGACATGCGGAAGAACTACATCCTGGACGCCAACATCCTGATCCACGACCCCTACTCCATCTTCCACTTCGCGGACAACACCGTCATCATCCCCGTCGGCGTCATCAGCGAACTCGACCGCTTCAAAAAAGAGCCCACCGACCGCGGCTACAACGCCCGCACCGTCGTCCGCCTGCTGGACGAGCTGCGCGGCGGCCAGAGTCTGGCCGCCGGCGTGCCGCTCCAGAACGGCGGCCGCCTGCGCGTGTACTGCGAGCCGCAGCAGGTCTTCGGCGGCAGTCCCGGCCCCGCCGACGTCGAGATCCTGCGCGTCGCCAAAACGATCCGCGAGGCGGAGCCCGATACGCCCGTCATCATCGTTACCAAGGACATCAACCTGCGCATCCGGGCCGACGCGGCGGGTCTGCGGGCGGAGGACTACGAAAGCGACCACGTGCTCTTGCAGGACGTGGCGGCGGCGGACAGCGAACTGCCCGTGAGCGACGAACAGCTCGAGACATTCCGGAAAACCGGGCGTCTGCCGCTAGCCGACCCCGGGCTGCGGAAAAACCAGTATCTCCTGCTGCGTCCGCCGAACGGCCAGCACGGCACGGTCCTGGCCCGCGTGGACGTCACCGGGCAGGAACTCGTGGCCCTGCATACGCCGGAAGGCGGCCTGTGGGGCGTACGCCCGCGGAACAAGGAGCAGTACTTCGCGGTGGATGCGTTGCTGGATGAGCGCCTGAGTCTGGTAGCCCTGATGGGCAAGGCCGGCACGGGCAAGACGCTGCTGGCCGTCGCCGCCGCGCTGCACCTGACGTTTCGCCGCAAGCTCTACCGCGGCATTCTGGTATGCCGACCGATCATCCCGGTCGGGCGAGACCTGGGGTATCTGCCGGGTGACATCGGACAGAAACTCGAGCCGTGGATGAAGCCCGTCACCGACACGATCGACTTCTTGCTGGACGTGGGCGGCGGGCTGCATGGGCATGCGGACTGCGGCAGTCTGATGCGGGCCGGGTTGGTGGAGATTCAGCCGCTGGCGTACATCCGCGGACGCAACATTGCCAAGCGTCTGGTGATCATCGACGAGGCCCAGAATCTGACGCCGCTGGAAGTGAAGACCGTGATCACGCGCGTGGGCCTGGGCACGAAGGTCGTGCTGACGGGCGACCCGTGGCAAATTGATAACCCCTACGTGGACCGCAACAGCAACGGGTTTGTGTATCTGGTCAATCGCTTCCGCGGCGAGGCGCTGGCCGCTTACGTCGAGCTGCGCAAAGGCGAGCGCAGCGTGCTCGCGGAACTCGCCGCGAACCTTCTGTAACCGCTTTCGCGAGGGCCGGCAAACCGGGCGAACGGTGCAGAAACTGTGTATGGTGAGTCAATAACGAACATCGCTACGCATTTTTTGCGCTCGTACGGGGTTCTGTTAATAACGGTTAAGCGGTAGGTTACGGGTCTGTATAGTAACGTAAGTAACAATCAACAGCCTGTCACCAAGTTAGCTGTTTGACCGTCCTAAAACCCTAAGCTATATTTACGATGCGACGTTGAGGTCGCGGATGTCCGGCACCTCAGTGAACACCCGGACAGCTCTGGCAGAACGGCTCGTCGCCCAAGGAGTTCCGGTCGGTCGGCAGCAATGTACGACGCGGCACGAGGTGAACACATAGCCCGGGCGGTGGGCAGTTCGAATGTGCGGGTGTTGACCGGTGCGGAAACCCTGAAAGGGTTGTCCGGCGCGGCCGGTTGGTTCGCCAGCCGATCGGGCCGGGCCAAGCGAGGACCGATCGATACTCCGGGACGCCGGCGGGTTTGACCCATCGGGTCCGACCCGCGAAGCGTGTGGGAGGAGCCCGGGTAAAAGCTCGGGCAAGGCCTCGTCCGGGAGACCCTAGGAGGGTAAAGCCCAAGGGAGCATCCAGCCGCCGGCGAGCTAAACCCCCGTCCGGCAGCCAGGGACTCCCGGAAGGGTGAAAGCCCAGAAGCCGCGGCCCGTTGGGCCGGCCCTTCCCGGCGACGGGACGGGAATACCGGCGGGAGAAACGGCACGTGGGTTCATCCCCGCGGAAACGCGGCGGATACCTTTCGGGAGGAGAAAGCTCCGAAGGGCGAATCCCATGAGCGCTGCCGGTGTGAAAAAGAACCGGCAAGGGCTCGAAGGGAGTAAGCCGGCAAGAGGGCAGCCAAACCCTGAAGCCGGAACGGTGCAGGTGGGCGTACCTGCTCCAAGTGGACCTTCGAACCCGCATGTGCTGAAGGGAGCAAAAGCCCATGAGAGGAGTTTGCCGGCTGCGGCTGGCGAACTAGGTCACGTTGGGCAATACTCTGGAGGAACGCGAAACCCGAAGAGAGGGCGCACCGGTTGCTTAACTGTGATCGGCGTAGCTCGACGAAAAAAGACCACGCAGCCGAGGAAACGGCCAACGGCAAGGTGGGACCGGAGAACCAATAAGGCCGGTATTTCGTCGAGCCAGGAACTCTGAACGGGTAGCGAATTCCGAGAGGACGCTTCGTGGCGGCGACGTCGCGGGGCGAGCAGCGTGACCGAAGACTCTGAAGGGCCCCACGGACGGAACCGACCTCGCGTCGCCTTTTTTGTGTCGACTCCGCAGCGAGTGGAAAACTCGTGCTCAATTGAACGCCGCGGGCCAGTGCGCCGCGCGGCGTTTTCGTTTCTGCGCGGGGCCGAAGGCGCCGGACGACGATTAACCGCTCGACGGCGCGCTATCTGAACGCCGCACGCCGGTGCGAGGCCGTCCCGCCTATCGGGTGGCGGGTTCGGATCGCGCGCCGCGAGTTTCCGGCCTCCGCTCTTGAAACGCACTTCCGATCGCTGCCCTCTCGGTTCCCATTGTCGCACATCGTGCGCCCATGCGCCGATGCACGTGGTCGGCGATCACCCGTGTCGATGGACACCCGGCGAGCGCGGCGGACCTCTACCGGCTACTCGGCAGAGTAGCGCGCCGACTGCTCCCGGGAGTTCGTCGGGTTGCCGATAACTGCGCCACCACGCCGGAAGGCCTGCCTCGGACACCGGAGGCCCCCGCGCGCCGTGGCACGCGCGGCCGAGTGGCGGCATAATATGCCCCGTCGCGACCCGCGGAGGCGGTCGCACCCACTCCTGATTTGAGGAAGATCAATGGTTGATCCGCGCGTAACGAAGCTGGCCAATGTCCTCGTCAACTACTCCTGTGCTGTGAAACCGGGCGAGAAGATCCTGATCGAAGCGATCGACGTTCCGCACGAGTTCACGATCGAGTGCGTGCGGCTGGCACGGGAGGCGGGCGCGGATCCGCTGGTTCTGCTCAAAAGCAACCGCATCAACCGGGCGTTGATGCAGGTGGCGACGGAATCGCAGTGGAACCTGATGGCGGACGTCGAGCGCTTTCAGATGGAGCGTGTGCAGTGCTACATCGGCGCGCGTGGCAACCACAATGTGTCGGAACTCTCGGACGTCCCCGGCGACAAGCAGAAGATCTACGAATCGACCGTCTGGAAGCGTGTCCACACAGAGGTACGCGTGCCCAAAACGCGCTGGGTCGTGCTGCGCTGGCCACACCCGAGCATGGCGCAGCTCGCGGGCATGTCGACCGAAGCCTTTGAGAACTTCTACTTCGACGTCTGCACGCTCGACTACGGCAGAATGGGGCGGGCCATGCAGGCCCTCAAGCAGCGCATGGAGGCCACGGACCTGGTGCGCATCAAGGGCCCGCGCGACACAGACCTCACCTTCTCGATCAAAGGTATCCCCGCCATCCCGTGTGACGGTCATCTGAACATCCCGGACGGCGAAGTGTTCACCGCGCCCGTACGGGACAGCCTGAACGGGGTGATCCACTTCAACGCGCCCACGCTGTACCGCGGCGAAACGCACGAGAACATCCGGCTCGTCTTCCGCAACGGCAAGATCGTCGAGGCCACCAGCTCCAACACGAAGAAGCTCAACGAAGTGCTCGACGCGGACGAGGGGGCCCGCTACACGGGCGAATTCGCCTTCGGCGTCAACCCCTACATTACCCGGGCCATGAAGGACATCCTCTTCGACGAGAAAATCTCCGGCAGCATCCATCTGACCCCCGGCAACTCGTACGACGAGGCCCCCAACGGAAACAAGAGCGAAATACACTGGGATATGGTGCTCATTCAGACGCCCGAGTACGGCGGCGGAGAAATCTACTTTGACGGCACGCTGATCCGCAAGGACGGCCTGTTCGTCACGCCCGACCTGCAACCCTTGAATCCGGAGGCCCTGAAATCGTAGCGGGCTGCCGGTGCAGGACCGGGCGGTGTTTCAGGAACGGGGGTGGACGGATGTCACAATGGCAGAATTCATCACGGGTAACCAGGCCGTAGTACGCGGCGCTTTGCGGGCCGGTTGCAATTACATCGCCGGTTATCCGATCACCCCGGCCAGTTCGATCCTCAACGACATGATTCGAGCCTTTGCCGATGGCCGCGGCATCGCGGTGCAGGTCGAGGACGAGATCGCGGCCATGGGGCAGTGCGTGGCGGCGGCGATGTGTGGAGCGCGGCCGATGACGGCCACGTCCGGCCCCGGCCTGAGTCTGCTGAGCGAGAACATCGGCTTTGCCCAGATGGTGGAGGCCCCTGTTGTAATCGTGGATTGTCAGCGGATGGGGCCCGCGACCGGCGGCGCGACCACGACGGGCGAGGGGGACGTGCTGTTTGCCCGCCACGTGACCGCTGGGGGGTACCCACTGCCAGTGCTAGCCGCCACGGACGCCGTTTCGGCCTACCGGCTGACCTACAACGCCTTCCAGATCGCCGAGGAACTGCGCACCCCCGTGATCGTCCTTCTGTCGAAAGATATCTCCTCCACGCGCCAGACGGTCGACCTGGAGAATGTGCGACTCCTCCCGGCGCGGCAGCGTCGGCCAGCCCCACCGGATCGGCCGTTCCGGCCCTATGAGGTCGGCGAGCTGGCAGAGGTCCCCGCGTTCGCCCCGGTCGGAGGACCGCAGCGGGTCCGAGTGACGGGCTCGATTCACGACGCGTGCGGCCTGCTGACCACAGACCGTCGCGAGATCGCGCGGAAACTCGCCCACCTGAACGCGAAGATCGCGGCTGCCGCCGAGCGACTCGAAGACGTCGACCTCGACTTGGACCCACACGCGCAAGTCTTGGTTGTGTCCTACGGTCTACCCGACGGGGCCGTCCGGGACGCCGTCGACGAGCTGCGCGCTGCGGGCATCCGGGTTTCGCGGCTGACGCTTTACAGCCTGTGGCCGGTCCCGCAGCGGGCGATCCGTGCAGCGGCTGAAGGGGTCCGACATGTTTTGGTTCCCGAGCTGAACATCGGGCTGTACGCGGACGTCGTCCGGCAGGTGCTGCCGGGGGTGCATATCGAATCGCTCACACGGTACGACGGCGGGCTGATTGCCCCGCGTACAATCCGAGAACGGGTTTGCAATCTGTTGAACGGGTGCAATGGCCCCGGAGGGCAGGCGGCATGAGCATGGTGACGGCCACGCGGCAGGAGATGATGTACTGTCCGGGCTGTTCGCACGCGGCGGTGCTCGAACAGCTCGGCGCGGGGCTGGACCGCCTCGGGCTGCCACCCGAGCAGGTCTGTCTGGTGTCCGACATCGGCTGTATCGGGACGGCTGACCGGTACTTTGCCTGTCACACGTTCCACGGCCTGCACGGCCGCTCCGTCACCTATGCCGAGGCCATCAAGCGCTGCCGTCCCGACCTGCTTGTCCTCGTGCTGATCGGGGACGGGGGCTGCGGCATCGGCACCGCTCACCTGGTGCACACCGCACGCCGCGGCGTGGGCGTCAAGGTGTTCGTGTGCAACAACTTCAACTTCGGCATGACCGGCGGGCAGCATTCGCCCACGACGCCGGCGGGTGGCGTAACCGCAACCACGCCGACCGGAGCCGGAGATCGTCCGCTGGATGTCTGTCAACTTGTGATCGCCAGCGGCGGGGCGTTCGTCGCCCGGTGCAGCGCTTTCGACCGCAACCTGCCCGAAATGATCGACGCCACCCTGCGCGCCCCCGGCTTTGCCCTGCTCGACATCTGGGAGCTGTGCACGGCGTACTACATGCCGACCAACAAACTGAATCCTCCAAAGCTCGTCGAGATGTCGCGCGAACTCGGCATGCCCTTCGGAATTCTGAAGAATGAGCCGGCACGTACGGACGGGCGAACCGCAGCCGCCCTTGACGCGGATACCGGGCCAGCCGTCGCACGCCCCGGCTCACCACCAACGCCGCTCTCCACCGATCGCCCGCGGTTCGACGTGCGATCCGGCCTGCGCTGGCCGCAACGCGTCGAGATCGCCTTGGCTGGGTCGGCCGGGGAGCGGATTCGTTCGGCCGCCGGGGTCATCGGTGAAATCCTCGTCGCGGCCGGCCTTCAGGTCGCACAGCTCGACGACTATCCGATCACCGTGCGGAAAGGCTTCTCGCTGTCCAACCTGATCGTTGCACGACAGCCCATCCGTTACACCGGGCTGCGCACGCCGGAGCTCGTGATCATTCAGAGTGAAGACGGCTTGCGGCGCTTTGGCAGCCTGGCGGAGCTTCCCCCGCAAACCTTGGTGATCGTGAACGACGAGCTGACCTGGGAATCCACCCCGGCGCGCGTGCAGCCGGTGACCCTCGCACCGCTGATCCGGCAGGTGGAGCGGGCCAACGTCGCTCTGGCCCTGCTGGCCCACGGCTTGATCCAGTGTGGCTGGATTACGGCGGAAGCACTGCGCAACCTGGCCGACGCCACGCTGAAGGGCCGCTTCCGGGAAGCCAATCTACGCGCCATCGAGGCCGGCGTAACCCTGGAATCATCCCCAGCCGCGCGATCGTGAAACGGAGTAACCTATGATGCCTGATAGCAATGCCCCGGACTTCATGAACTTCGACACGCTGCTCACCGAGGACGAGCGGCAAGTGCACCGCACCGTCGCACGCTTCGTCGATGAGCGGGTCCTGCCGATCATCGCCGACTGCTTCGAGCACGAGCGGTTCCCCCGCGAGCTGGTTCCCGAGATGGCGGCCCTGGGCGTGTTCGGACCGACCTTTACCGACTACGGCTGCGCGGGACTGAGCAGCGTTGCCGCCGGGCTGATCATGCAGGAACTCGAGCGCGGCGACAGCGGTCTGCGCAGCTTCGCCTCCGTGCAGAGCGGCCTGGTCATGTACCCCATCCACCGCTACGGGTCCGAAGAGCAGAAGCAGCGCTGGATGCCTGCGCTGGCCAGGGCGGAGGCGGTCGGGTGCTTCGGCCTGACCGAGCCGGATGGCGGTTCCGATCCGGGCACCATGAAGACGCACGCACACAAGTCCGGCGGCGACTGGGTGATCAACGGCGCCAAAGCGTGGATCACCAACGGGACGATCGCCGACGTCGCCGTAGTCTGGGCCCGCACGGATGACGGAATCCGGGGGTTCCTTGTCGAGCGCGGCACGCCGGGTTACACGACGCGGGACATTCGGCACAAGTTCTCGCTGCGGGCATCCATTACCTCCGAGCTCTTCTTCGACAATTGCCGGGTGCCGGAGCGCAACCGCCTGCCGTTGGCGGAAGGACTGTCCGCACCGCTGAGCTGCCTGACGCAGGCCCGTTACGGCATCGTGTGGGGCGCCATCGGCGCCGCCCAGGCGTGCTATCGCGAGGCGCTGGCCTTCGCGCGGCAGCGCGTGCTGTTCGGAAAACCGCTCATCGAGAAGCAGATCATCCAGCAACGTCTGGCGAACATGGTGCGGCGTATCTCGACCGCCCAACTGCTCGCGTGGCAACTGGGTCGACTGAAGGACGCCGGCCAGATGCACCACACCCAGGTCTCGCTCGCCAAATGGAACAACGTGCGCATGGCCCTGGACGTGGCCCGCGACGCACGCGACCTGCTCGGGGCCGGCGGAATCTCCGTCGAGCAGTGCCCCGTGCGGCACATGCTGAACCTCGAAAGCGTCATCACCTACGAGGGCACCGAGACCATCCATCAGCTCATCGTCGGGCGGCAGATCACCGGCGCCGACGTGTTCTGATCGGGCCCCAGCGGCGCGCCTTAAGACCGGTCGATCAAACCGTCGGAGGGCGCGCACAACGTGCGTGCGCGCTTACGGTCTTTCTTGCAAAGCCCGCCCTATTGGTGAGTAACGACCAAGCGCCCCATTTCGACCTTATACCAGAGCACAAGCCTCGGGCCGGCGGAAACGACGACCGCTTCTTAGCGCGGCGGATGCGACGTGGAGGCCCCTTCTTCATACAAATCTATCCGAAACTCCACATTTCCGCCGCGAAGTGTTAACGCCGCCAATTCATCCTCCCTCCGGCTAGGAGTCCAGGTGCTTCAGTAGATGTTGCACCCGGAGCTGGCGCATGGCAACCGACCCTACGGCCGGTCGTGGTGCGGTCGCGTTGTCGAACAACACATGCATCAACTCAGGGAGGTGCAGTCGATGCGAAACGAACGGTTGCAAACGCAATTGAAGTGTGCCGACAGGAAGGCCTTCACGCTGATTGAACTGCTGGTCGTGGTGGCGATCATCGCCATGCTGATTTCGATATTGCTGCCGTCCCTGAACGGAGCACGGCGCAGCGCCCGAGCCACCAAGTGCGCCGCCAATTTGCACAGCGTCGGAATCGCCTTCGGAACCTATTTGGCCGAGAATAACGCCACGTATCCGCCGGCCTACGTGTATGCAACCGGCCCCGGTGGAGCCTACGACTTTTTCCGTCAGGACCCCTCCCACCCGTTCGGGTACGTGCACTGGTCGTGGTTCCTCTACAATCGCGGCAGTGTCGCCCCTCAGGCCTTCACCTGCCCAGAATTCCCCCGCGGCGGATCACCCCGGACCAACCCCGGCGCGGACCCCGCCAACTGGGAAGGTGGGCAGCGCGATCAGAACGGCCAGGATCAGGCCCACCCGGGCAGCCTTGAGGATCTTCAGGCGCCGCGCCTTGCATATACCGTGAATGCCGCAGTTGTTCCGCGTAACAAGTTCACCCCCGAGCTGGCGCAGGCCGAGTACGGCGCGTCGTCGCGTTTGAACCGATTCGTTCAGGAGAACTGGGTCGCCACGCCCCAAGGCACGATTCTGGCCACGGAACAGGCTAGCAACTGGAAGCTCTGGGCTAAGGCTGAGGGTGGCGGCTTCCTCAGCAAGAACCACCGGTCGGTTCATCCCTTTGTGCATGAATCCTACGGCGCCAACGAGTACGCCTGGGAGACCGCCGGCTACACCGACGATCGCACCGGCATTTACTATGGCGACCCGCGCCAGCCCGACTATGGCTTGCGCCCCTGGCGCGAAATCGAGCGCATGGAGGGTCAGATTGACGCCCCGGGTGTCGTAAAGGTGAACTTTGTCGGTCGCCACCACCCAGGTGGCGACAAATTGGGCGGCACCGCTAACTTTCTGTTCGTCGACGGGCGCGTAACGCGCACAACGATTCTGGAAACACTAAAGAAACGCCAGTGGGGCGGCGCGTTCTACAGCATTACCGGTCGCGCCACCAAAATCATGCCGGAGCGTCGCTGATCGTGTAATTTCGCAGTGATGTTTGCATGCTTGTTAGACAAGTAAAGGAGGGCAAACTCGGAGAGCAGAAAGACCAGCCATATTGTGGAACAAGGCGTTAGAGGGTTGGCAACTTCAGACAAGCAATTGTACCGTGTCACCACTAGCAGCAAGCTGGTCAGGTGGTTCCAGAAAACCTTAAGTGCGCTGGCCAGCAATGGAGGACAAGGAGCATGAAAACGCGTTTGGGTCTGTGTATTGCAGCCCTCGCTCTGGCGGCAGCGCCAGCCTGGGCGTGGATTGAGTACCACTGCGTTGATGCCAATTCCCCGTGCTATCCCAAGTGCGGTGGTCAGGTCAACATCAGTGGGGCTACCCTGTTTGAAACTTTCTTTACGGTTCCGGCGTCCACGAACGATTGGATTGACCCGGATTGCGATGGCACGGAGCGGATCATCGACAACCTGGCCCCCGACTACTACCTCGGGTTCGGCAATGGCTCCCAGGATTGGTGGCTCGTCAACTACCGCGGCGTCGGTTCCGGCAACGGGTTGAGCGAGCTTGTAAACTACTACTGCTACGGCGATATTCCCACCGATCGGCCGATCGACAATGGGTACATCAACCGCTATCGGTACTTCACTGGCAGCACAGAGATCATCTCCAATCCGTGGGGCTGCCTGGATGAAACCGACTGGGCCAACCGCGGCGCCTGCTGCTACGGCGGCACCTGTGCCCGTGTGACCCCCGCCGAGTGTGCCACGCTGGGCGGTGCCTTTATGGGGTTGAGCACGAACTGCCTGCCGCTCAGCATCTGCACAGAGACCGATCCGAATCTGTTCCTCGGAGCCTGCATCTATTTCTCGGGTGTCGGCACTGACCCGCACTGCGCCTTGATGACCCAGTCCGCGTGTGCCAACCTCGCACCCCCGGGCACCTGGCAGGGACCGTGGACGAACTGCGGACCGTGCTACCCCGGTACGCCCGTCGTACAGGAGTCCATTGATCTGGCGGTCATGGACGTGCCGACCACCTGGTTTGTGACAGTCAGCGGCGGCACGCCTTCCTGGGATCGAAACCCCCGTGAACCGGGTTACGGCCGCAACGCCGTTCGCTCCTGGGACAAGAACGAGTCGAATGCACTCAAGAGCCTTGGATGCCTGAACACCAACATTTCGGCGCCGGATGGGCGCACGGTTTATGATACCCCCATCGCCTGGGTACCGATTTCGTTCATTGCAAACCGCGGTACCGGCATTGGCCTCGGTGCAGCCTTCCCGCCCAACCCTGGCAACGAAGGCAACATCACGACCAGCGAACTCCAGTACATTTTCGCCACCGGCCGCACGCCCACCGGCGAAAACCTGATCGCCTGCACACGGGATGCCGGCTCGGGCACGCGGAACGGTGGGATGAGCTGCATCGACCTCGATCCGAGCTGGGGCCGGGGTGACAACGTGGGCAAGAAGGCCGACGACAGTTCGCAGGACCTGGTCGGCCCGAAGTACGTGCCCTGCTTCAAGGGCGGTTCCAGCCGTATGGAGGGCGCCGTCCAGAACGCCCGTCTGGCTATCGGGTATACCGGCCTATACGGTTCAAGCCGTGCGATTGCCGACGCTAGTGAGAAGCGCTACGAAATCCTGAACGTCAAGGTCACTCACCGGCCGCGCGGGCCGGTTAACTATGTGCGCCCCAACCTGGACAGCGTCCTGGACAACGGTGACGACAACCCGGATGCCTGGCAGATCGGCGGCCCCGAAACGTTCGTCAGCGTTGGTGACCCCCAGTCAGGCCGCCCGGGGCACGAAAGCAATCCGCCCGTGGCCAAGCAGGCTGCCGCTGACTACCTCAACAATATCACCGGTAGCATCGCACAGTTCGTCGCCTGGGTCGGCGATCCGAACCTCGCCTCGGCCGCCGGTACGCCAGGCCAATACCTCGCGCTCAAGTACCAGTTGACGGCGGCCACCGATGCTGTGCCCGACGACAACAATCCGGGCGTGTTCATCCCCAATCCCTATTTCAATCAGACCGTGCAGGATTTTGTGCGCGCCTACCAGGGTCAGCAGATCACGCCTGCGTTTGGTATCAGCGCCGCCAACAAGGTCCCAACGCGCACCGTCAACCCGGTGTGGCCGACGGTCAACCCCTGCGATTGCGCGTATCCGCCCAATGGCGTCTATTCCGATGGAAGCAGCGCCGCCTACAAGAATCCGCACACGCTGGCCAATATCCCCAGCGGTGATCTGAACAGCCGCAATCGGCTGTCCGGCGACTTCAACGGCGACGGCGTGCGCAATATCGACGACATCGACTACATGCTTCAGGCCTACTACGACCGCCATGTGCAGAACGACCCAACCTACGCATCGTATCTGGCACTGCCCGGCGTCAACTCCACCGCCAGCAACCCGGTGGTGCCCGAAATCATCGGCGACTTCAACGCCGACGGGAACTTCGACTGCCGTGACATCCGTTACTTCTGCGACGGTCTGGCGCTGGATCCGGCCGACGGCCAGCTCCACCGGGCAGCGGCGTTCCTGCGCGTGGACGAGGTCTGGTTCACGCTTACCGGCGACGACAACTTCTTCAACACGACCATCTATGATTGCAACGGCAGCCCGCGTCCCTGGGTCCGTGGTGCCGCCGCCGCAGACGTGGCCGGCAACACCCCGTGGCCCGGCGCTCAGCCGCACGGCTACGACTGCCGCGTGGATTGCACCGACGCGGCGTACATCGACGCCAACTTCGGGACCTGGAGCAACCTGTCTGACGCCGCCCGCATCGATCTGAGCTGCGACCTCACGAATGACCTGGTCGTCGATTGCGACGACGCGTTGTTCGTGCGGGGCCTCATGGGCGGTTGCGTCTGCCCGAATCTGACGAATCCGTGCACCGGCCCGGTGCTTTGCCCCGGCGACACAAACTGCGACGGCGAGGTGACCTTCGCTGACATCGACCCGTTCGTCGAGGCCCTGGCCGGCGCAAGCAGTTGGCCGTACGATCCGTGCCCGTGGCTCAACGCCGATTGCAACGGTGACGCGGACGTTACCTTTGCCGATATCGACCCGTTCGTCGCGTTGATCGGCACCCAATGCCCGTAGTAACTGCCCCCGCGCCGACCGGGCTTGCCGGGAATGCCCCGTAGGTGTGGGCAGGCAGCAGCAAGAACGCCCCGGCGCGGTTGAGAATTCGAACTCCGCCGCGCCGGGGCGCTATTTTCGCAATGCAACGGGTGACCGGCCCACGGCGCTACCCCGTATGCCCAGCGGACTCCCCCTCGCCGATCGACTGCGACGCGGGGGCCGTATCCGGCGGCAGGCCCCGTGCACGCCGCGCGGCTCGCCGCAGGTCCTCGAACTTCTCCCGCCAGGTTGGTCCGCCGAGATCCGGGGTCCAGATCTGCTCCTGAGTAATCGCGTGTTCCACCTCCGCCGGCCGGCCGAGCCGCAGCAACATGGTCAGCCAGTGATAGCGGGCTTCCCAGAACCGCTCAGGCGCCCGGCGACGGATTGCAGGGTCGGCCAACAAGGCCGCCCATGCGTCCTGAACTTGTTGTATAGCATCTGGTCCAGCGTCCGCCGGCAGGCGGGAGGTCAGAATCAACGCCCGAAGGTATTGGCAATTTCCATCCTTTGGATTTCTGGCCAGCAGTGCGTCAACAAGGGGCAGCGCTTCCCCGTCGCGACGGGCCAGATGCAACATCTGGGCCTTGCCAAAAATGACGCGGTCGATCTCGTCGGCCCGTCCCGACTCGCCGCGCATCCACTTTTCGAGCTCATCGAATATTCCCACGGCATCGGACGCGAGCTGCCGGGCAGCGTCGCTCCGGCCCGCGGCCTGGAGCCGCTCGACCTCCTCCTGCATTCCGCGCGCCAGAGCCACCAGCGTGTGGCCGACTTCACCGGCCGGCGCGCGGCTCAGGAATTCTCGCAGCATCGCAGCGGCCCGATCGAACTGCCGCAGACCGCGATAGGCCCGCATACGCGCCGCCAGGACGCGGCCCAGCAATTCCGTCGCCGGGTACTGCGCCTCGAAGTCGCGTAATGCATCCAAGGCTGAGGTGTATTCCTCAACGCCCGCAGACAAGAGGATGTCGGCGGCCGTCAGACGTGCCTCGGCTGACCACTGGCGCACGGCATCCGGCTGTGTTGTCGTGTGGCTGCGCTCCAGGGCCTCATCCGCGTAGCGCACCAGCTCGGCAGCAGCCCGCATGGCCTGAGCGCGGTACTCCGCCACTGGTAGCGAACTCTGGCGCGCCTCAACCGCCTTCCACGCACAGGCAGCCCGACGAAACTGCGCTTCCTCCCAGCGGGACGACGTGGGTGGCACCTTGCCAAAGTGCTCGGCGGCTTGTTCGAACTGTCCGGCCCACAGCAATGCCGTCGGCAAAAGCCACAAAGCCTGCTCCCGGTCCGGGTGGTCCGCATAGCTTTGAAGCAGGTTGCGCAAGGTCGCCGCCAAGTGCAGATAGTCTTCCGCCTGCCGGGACGATTCCGCGACCTTGCCCCACAACTGGTAGGCAAAAGTCGCCGCCTGAGACGCCTTCGCGTGGTCGCGGTGCTCGGCTGCAAGCCGACTGAAGGTTTCTGCGGCCGCGCGCAGATTGCCGAGCTGATACTGGCAACGCCCCAGCTCAAAGAGCACGTCGCCACGCGTGGCCGAGCCGATTTCCTGTCGACCGGCAGCCTCCTGGAGGCGTTCCAGCGCGTCGCTGTACCGCCGCTGCTCCATCAGATACTGGGCCGTGAAAAGCAGGTCGAGCGGGTCCAGCTCGCCGAGCGGCGTCTTGAGGTCAATGCTGGCGAGCACATAAACCTGTGCGAGCGCCGGCCAGGGACCACCGCGGTCCGCCAGCCGTTTGAACCGGGCCAAGCCTTCTTCGCGCAGTCGGCGAGCCTTCTGAAGCAACGCTTTTACCGACCCACCCAGTTTTGCCTGCTGTCGTACCCGTTCTGCCTCGAGCAGGTAGCTGTAGGCATCCCAGAGATGGGCCAGGTTGATGTAGAACCGGGCGGGCTGGTCGGCCTCCCGCAGCCGCTGGGGATCCTTCTCCACCAGCGGCCGCAAGGTCGCCCGCGCCTCGTCGAACTGGCCAGCGACCAGTTGGCAGCGCGCCAGCTCGTACCGCACCCGGCTCGTCAGGACCGGACCGGCGTTGTCGTCCAGCGCGTTCCGGAAACTGGCCAGCGCCTCCTTGAACCGCTCCTGCTCACGCTGCGCCATGGCCAGCCCGAGATAGCACAGGTAACGGGCCGGTCCCGTCAGCCCCAGATCGACGAGGTCCTGAAAGACCCGCTCCGCCGCCAGCAGACGCTCCAACTTTGTCACCGGGTCTTTCTCCCCCAACACCGCCAAGTAATACCGGCACCAGCCCAGGTTCAGCCGCGCGTCGAAGTTCGACTCCTGGAGGGCGTCGTACAGGCCGGCCGCGAGCAGTTCCTCTTCGTACTGGCCGAGACGCTCCAGAATCGGCGACACCTCGCGCACCGCCTTCTCGTACTGCTCGTGCGCCGACTCGAAATACCGTACCAGCGCGGCACGGTCACCCCGCCGACCCAGCGTCAGCTCACACTCGTCCAGCTCAGGCGCAATGCGTATGGCCAGAATCATTCCCCCGTAGCTCACCCGCCCCGCGGCCAGCCGAACGATCGCCGTCGGGCTACCGAGGCGCGCTTGCCGCTCGAGCGCCGCGATCCACTGCTGGTGCTTTTCGTCGGCTTTTTCGAAGGCTTTCCGGCGTTCCTCCGGCGTACGCGCCCGGCGAGAGCGATTCGCCCACGCCTGGGCGATCAGACCCCGGTTTTCCGCCGTATCGTCCCGGAGCCGCGCCTCGAGCGTCTCGACCGCGCCCTCCTGCACCAGGCGTTGGAGCTCATCGGCGTCCACCGGCGGCGCGGCGGCGGCCGGCCACGCCATCAGCGTCAGCAGGAGGAGCAAGAGAGTGCCCATTCGCGTGCCGCGGACAGTCGATTCCTGCATGCCAGCACCGCAGTGACGGCTCGCGCGCCGCATGGCCAACTACGGCGGCCCCGGAACGCTGCCGGGCCGGAAGCTCACCGCGAACTGCACATTCTTGAAGCCGGCCCGGACGGCGGCGTCCATCGCCCGCACGACGAACTCCCAGCGGACCGTCGTTTCCGCCCCGATGACCACAGGGTTCTCCGGATCGGCCCCGGCTTCTCGCCGGTCGCGCAGGTAAACGAAAAGCTGCTGGAAGTCACCAGCGGGCAGAGCATACTCCATCACATGGATGGAGGCGGACCGGCCGTCGTCCACGTCCCCCAGAGCGATGCGGATCAGCGGGTTGATCTCCACGCGTTGCCCGCCGCCGGGACCGCTGCGCGGGTCCAGTTCCGTCCGCAGAATGCCCTGTTGCGCGAGGTCTAGCGACGTGCCCAGCAGGAAAAAGACCAGCAGCACCATGATCACATCGACCATGGGCGCCAGGTTCGGGACCGGTTCCGCCGCCGGCAGAAGGCGCTGCCTCATCCTGGTTTCTCCGGCGGAGAACCTTCGTTCACGCTGAACACGATGTCGCGAATCTTCGCCAGGCCGCAGCCACGCAGCACATGCTCCACATGGCGGTACATGACGCGCCGGTCGGCCCGGATCACGCAGCGCAGCGTCTGGTTTTCGCGGGTCGCACGGGCCGCCCGCGCCGCCAGCAGCGCTTCCACCTCGCCCGGCTGAAGGACGCGTTCGACGATCTGGCGGCCGTCCCAGTCCACGACCACATACTCGGCCACTTCGTCGGTGTCGTGCGCCCGCCGAACCGTAATGGTGACGCGTTGCCCCAGGTCGCCGGCTTCGACCTGCCGGGCCGCCAGCGCCCAGGGCAGATCCACCGGGTATCGTTCGGCGGCGACCATCTTGCTGGCCAGCAGGAAGAAGATGATCAAACACATCATTACGTCCACCATCGGCGCGAGGTTCAGCGTCATGCGTACGGGTTGAGGCGGACGTCGAAACATGGCCGAGAGCGCTCCTGCCGGCCCGGGCCGCGCCCACTCACGAACCTTCTGGAGCCGCGTCGACGCCCGTCGCATGGGCGGGTCGCGGCGGGGCCGGTCGGGTGGGGCTTGCCGCCGACGTCGCGCCGGTCGCCGCCGGCGCGGAGCGTTCGGCGGGCCGAACACCCGGTGCCGGACGGAAATACTCGAGCAGGTCCAACACCTCCACTGTGGCCGCGACGGTCAGCGAGTCGATGCGGTTGCGGCACATACCGAAGAAACCGATGCCCACAATGGCGAGCGACAAGCCCAGCAGCGTGTTGACCAGCGCCTTGCTGATTCCGCCGGCGAGGTCACCCGCGCCGGCCTGCCCTCCGCCCGCTCCCAGACTCCCGAAGGCTTCGATCATGCCCCAGACGGTTCCGAGCAACCCCAGCAGCGGCCCGAGATTCCCGATGATGTTCAGGTATTCCGCGCGCCGGAACATCCGACCGCTCAGCTCGCTCGATTTCTCCAAGGCCGCCTCGTGCATGGCGTCGAAGCCGTGGCGCGCGTGCGACAGCGCCGTGGTCATCGTCTGCGCGAAAAATGTCCGACTCTCCCGCAGCGCGTCCAGACAGGCCCGAAAATCGCGGTTCTCAATCTGCCGGCGGGCCCGGCTGACCTGGGGTGGCGGCGCGATGACCGCCCGCCGCACTGTCAGAAAGTGCTCAACGATCAACGCGATCACGACGATCGAGCCCGCGAAAATGAAGTACGACGGGATCTCGATACCTTCGTAGATGATCTTGAGTAAGGGCTGCCGGCCGGCGGCGGGTGCCGAAGCCGGCACCTGGCCAACGGCGACGACGCCGGCGCCCAGTAACCACAGGCTGGCGGCCGCAACCCGTTGACGGAACTGTTCGTGCATGCGTGCTCTCACTGGGTTGGCGCTCGACGTCAGATCGTCCCCACGTTCGGTTCCCATCGGGCTACGGTCTCAAGTCCTGGGCCGTGACGATTTTCGCCTTCGCGCCGGTGGCCTCGGAAATGCGTTTCAGCCGCAGGCTGCCCTCGCGGTCTTTGGGGGCTACCCCGCTGCGGTCAGTCAAGTACAGCTCGTCGAAAACCAGACAGTAGATGCGAACACGCTGGTCTTTGGCCAGCCGGATGATCTCCGCCTCGTCACGCTCCGGCTCGCTGAAGTCCCCATCCGAAAAGAGGAAGATCGCGTCGGGCTTCAGCGCCAACGCGCGTTTGATCGCGGCCAGCGGAAACGTATGGCCACGCGGGGATTGTTGCTCGATCCAGGCAAAAAACTCGCGACGAACCGCCTCCGTGGCAGGCTCGAGCTGCGGGCGGAAGCTGCCGACGCTCGCGCCCTCAAAATCCCCATAGAATGTGATCACGTTGAAGGATTGCGTGGGCTGGAGACGTCCGATCGAGCGCTTCAGTTCACTCTTGAGGGCATCCACGACACCGAGGATGGAACCGGAGAAATCAACGACGTAGATGACCTTGTTCGCGTGAATTCGCAGCCCCCACACCCCGGCGTGTCCGAAGCGGCCGCTGCCGTCGCCGAGTCCACCGCCGAAGCCGCCCGTGCCGGGGGCAGCGTCTTGGCCGCCCCCGCCCATCCCAAGAACGGTCAGCGCACCGTCGCCGATGCCCAGTCCCACCCCGTCCCCGGCACCGCTGCCGCCGCCACCCTCGCCGGCGCGCAGGTCGCGTAGCCGGGTATCGGGCACGCTGGGCGGGGTCAGAAGGTTGGCAAAGGAGTCCGTGGACATATCGACCGGGGGTTCATCCGGACTGACGGGCTCCCCCCACTGAAGGGCGTCCTTCATCTGATCCGCGAGACTCTCCGTCAGGCCGGCACTGTACTCGCCCACCTCCAAGCCCGGTCGAACCAGCACCTGAAACGTCTTGATGGCCAACAGCACCACCAAGGCAACGTGGACGAACAGACTCACAGAGATCGGCACCCCCAGGAACATGAGGTACCGATAGAAGGGATTGCGGGCCGCGCGGTCCACCAGCGGTCTTGCGCCCGCCTCGAACACGCCATCGGGGGTTACCGTTTCACCCTGTGGCTGCCCATCCATCCTCTACACCCCTGCGGCCAGGGCGCGGGCCGCACAGGTCAGGCCTTGGCCGGTCCCGCAGGCGGGGGCGTCGGCGGCGCACCTCCCGAAGCCATCTGCACGAACGCCATCCGCGCTTCGTACAAAACCTGATCGAGCAGAGCCTTCTCCTCCGCCGAAAGGTTGTTCTTCGTCTTGTCCTCCAGGAGTTGCAGCATGTCGATGAAGTGCTTGGCGGCCTCGAAGTCCGGCGGAACACGTTCACCCCGCGGCCCCGTCAGCAGCCCCAACCCCGCCATGGCCTGCATCGCAATGAGGTTCACGAGCTCCGCGAACGTCGGCGGCGGGAGGCCGGCGGCCCGGGACTCCTGAGCGGCCAGCCGCTCCTTCTCACGCCGTGCTTCGGCCTTCCAGTCGTCATCGACGAAAATCTTCTTCGGTTCTTCTGCCATGGGGCACCGTCTCTCCCGGATGCATACGTAGATCGTACGCCCAGCGATCAGCAGGGACAATGGGCGGCGGCCGCGGCGCGGCCGCGGCAGCCGCCCGGGGGCCAGGCCTCTCGCAGCACGTCACGGCAGCTTCAGCAGCTTCTCCAGTTCGTCCAGCAGCTCGCCAAAAAAGCTCATCGTGGCGTGAATCGGCGCGGGCGTGCTCATGTCTACGCCGGCCTTGCGGAGAATCTCGATCGGATAGTCGCTGCTGCCGGCCTTGAGAAAGCCCAGGTACGCCTCCAGAGCACCCGGTTCCTCCGCCAGCACACGCCGGGCCAGCGCGACCGAAGCACAGTAACTCGTCGCGTACTTGTACACGTAGAACGCCCGGTAGAAGTGCGGCACGCGCGCCCAGTATCCGTCCAATTCCTCGTCCCAGGCGAAGTCCGGCCCGTAGTAATCCTGCGTGATCTGGCGATACATCCGGGCGATGGTTTCGTAGGTCAACGGCGTACCCTTCTCGGCCTCCTCGTGCAGCACCTTCTCGAACTCGGCCCACATCGTCTGGTTGATCACCGTCCCGCGGATACCCTCCAGCGCCTTGTTGATCAGAAACAGCCGCTCGGCGTCGTCTTTCGCCTGCTGACGCAGGTACTCGCCCAGGATCACCTCATTGCAGGTCGACGCCACCTCGGCCAGAAAGATCGGGTAATCCCCGTAGATCGGCGGTTGCGTGTGCTGCGTGAACCACGTGTGCAGCGAATGCCCCAACTCATGGGCGACCGTGAACAGATCCTCGTAGCTGCCGCTATAGTTCAGCAGAATGTACGGATGGCTCGCGTAGGTGCCCATGCTGTACGCGCCCGTCCGCTTGCCGGGCGTCTCGTACACGTCGATCCAGCGACTGCCGAAGGCCTTCTGCATCGGCTCCCGGTACTCGGGCCCGAGCGGTGCCAGACCGCGCAGAATCGTCGCGACGGCCTCGTCGTACTCGATCCGCGGGGCCTCGCCCTCGATCAGCGGCACGAACAGGTCGTAGGCGTGTACGCGATCCACGCCCAGCTTGCGCCGCCGCACTTCCAGGTAGCGGTGAAACTTCGGCAGATGCTCCCGCACGGTCGCGATCAGGTTCTCGTACACCGCCACCGGGACATTATCCGGGTCGACCGCCGCGTGCAGGGCGCTGTCGTAATGCCGGGCGCGGGCCCGGAAGATGTCCCCCTGCACCGAGCCGCCCAACAGCGCCGCAAAGGTGTTCTTATAGTTCAGATAGGTGCCCACCAGCGCCTTGAAGGCCCGCTCGCGGAACGCGCGGTCCGGCGATTCGAGCAGCAGCACATAGCGTCCCTCGCTCACCTCCACGTCCTGCCCCGCGCTGTCCTGGATCGTCGGGAACTTCAGGTCCGCGTTGGCCAGCATCCCAAACGCCAACCGGGGCGTACCGGCAACCTTACCACTCATCGCCAACAGCTCTTCCTCACGTGCCGACAGCACGTGCTTCCGCTGCCGCAGCAAATCCTCGAAGTAGTGCATGTACACGCCCAGCTTCGCATGGCTGCGACACCACTCCCGAAGCTGCCCCTCCGGCAAAGCCAGGACTTCCGGCTCAAACCACGCCAGCGCTTCACTCCAGCGAACGCCCAGATTGCGGGCCCGCTCCGCCAAAGCCTGTGGCCCCGGTTCCCGCGTGTCCTGGTCCCTGAGCATCGCCGCGTAGGCGCTGAGCTTCTCCAGCCGCACGCCGAATTCGTCCCGCAGCGTCAGAAACTCCAGCAGACGGTCGGCCGACTCACCGACCTTTCCGCGAAACGCCGCCACCTCCTGCAAGCCGCGCTCGCAGGCGGCGTAATCCGCCTCCCAGGCGGCGATGTCCGGATACATGTCGGCGAGGTTCCAGGTGTACCGCTCCTCGATCTCGGCGCGCGAGCGCGGTCGCGCAGGCGCCGCCTGGGCGTGTAGCGGCAGCGGCCCCCAGGCGACCCCGATCACCAGCAATGTCCAGCGCACGATACGGATTGGGTGGCGAAACATGAAAGGTCCCTCGAGCGGGCGTCTGACAGACAATACGGCGTGGGCCCGCACGCCACGTCGCAAGCCCCAGCGAGCGTAGCGACGCCCGTCGGCCGGGACAAGCGCCTGCGTCCCGCCGATGGCACCCGCCGGCACCGGCCGGGTGGACTTTGGCGGCGGTGGTGATAGGCTCAGAAGATGGTCTTCACCGCTGGGCGGTGGTTCATCGCCGGGGTGTGATGCGCCGCCGGGCGGGTTGATAAGCAGACCATGCAGTCCGCCGTCGCCGGCGCGCGCAGCCCGGCGGCGTGCTCCGGGAGCGTCTGGTGAGCGCAGTAGTTCCAAGGATCCGCCCGTTCATTCTGATCGTACGTGACGGCTGGGGGGAGAATCCCGACCCGCAGTGGGACCACGCGAATGCGGTCAAGGTGGCGCAGCCGCCAGTCGACGACATGCTGCGTCGCGAGTGGCCGTTCACGCTGGTCGAGACCAGCGGGTTCGACGTAGGTCTGCCCGAAGGGACGATGGGCAACAGCGAGGTCGGGCACCAGAACATTGGAGCGGGACGCATCGTAGATCAGGATTCCGGGCGCATCACCAAAGCCGTTCGCGACGGCTCGTTTTTCGCCAACGCCGAGCTCAACGCCGCCATGGACTGGTGCCTGACCCGCCGGGGCCGGCTGCACGTGATGGGTCTGGCCAGTGACATCGGCGTCCACTCGCTGCTGGAGCACCTCTACGCGGTGGTGGAACTGGCCCGCCGACGCGGCGTGACCGACGTCTTTGTGCACTGTTTCGGCGACGGGCGGGACTCGCCCCCCACCAGCGGCATCGAGTACTGCCGACAGATCGAAGCGAAGCTGCACCAGATCGGAGTCGGGCAGATCGCCAGTGTGATCGGCCGGTACTGGGCGATGGACCGCGACAACCGCTGGGACCGCGTGGAGAAAGCCTACCGCATGCTCGTCCACGGCGAAGGCCATCGCGTCCGCACGGCCGCCGAAGCGTTTCAGCACTACTACGAGCACCCGCTCGAATCGAACATGCAGGGGGACGAGTTCATCCGCCCGACGCTGGTGTGTCCGGACGGCCAGACGCCGGTCGGCCTGGTCCGGGACGGCGACGCGGTGGTGTTTTTCAACTTCCGCGGCGACCGCCCGCGCGAGCTCACCAAGGCGTTCACGTACGAGGCATTCCCCTACCGCGACCGGGACAAGTCCGGCCAGGAACGGGAGATGGGGTTTGCCCGCGTGCGTCGCCTCGACCTGTTCTACGTCACGATGACCGAGTACGAGAGCGGGCTGCCGGTCCGCGTCGCTTTCCCGAAGCTGCCCCGCATGCAGAACATCGCCGGCGAGTATCTCAGCAAACTGGGCTTGCGACAGTTCCGCTGCGCGGAGACCGAGAAGTATCCGCACGTGACCTTCTTCTTCAACGATTACCGCGAGGAGCCGTTCCCCGGCGAAGAACGGCAGCTCGTAGCCTCGCCGAAGGTCGCCACCTACGACCTCAAGCCCGAAATGTCCGCCTATGAAGTTACCGAGGTCGTGCTGAAGCGCATCGCGACGGGCAGCGACGATTTCATCGTCCTGAACTACGCGAACCCCGACATGGTCGGCCACACCGGGGTGCTCGAAGCGGCCGTGAAAGCCTGCCGCGTGGTCGACGAGTGCGTGGGCCGCGTGTACGACGCGATCATGAGCCGCGGCGGCTGCGGGATCATCACTGCGGATCACGGAAACTTCGAGCAGATGATCGACCCGGTCACAGGCGGCCCCCATACGGCCCACACCGTCGGCAAAGTCCCGCTGTACGTGTTCGGCCGACCCTTCAAAGGGATGAGACTCCGCTCCGGCGGACGCCTCGCGGACATCCTGCCCACCGCGCTGACGATGATGGGGCTCGACATCCCGCCCGAAATGACCGGCACGCCGTTGTTCGCCTGAGGGCCGTCCGCGTCAGGGCAGCGCGATTTCCGCCAGGACGGCCCGGTGGTCGGAGCCGACCCGCGCCCGACGCCCTCTTGCGGCATGGCCGCGCGACGGCAGATGAGTTGCTCGGCCAACCGCGCCGTGTACCACCGCCGTGCTCGTCCCCTCCATGCCGCTGGTATACCATGACGTGCGGTCCCCGGTCGCAACGCCCCACAGCGCCGCCCGCGTCGGCGTCGCGCCGCGGTGATACGCAACGCGGGACCACCGTATCGGCAATCCCAAACGTGGAGCCTGACCAATGTTCGAACCGCAACGCATCCCGCTGGCGCACCTGCCGACGCCGCTCGTGAAGCTCGAACGACTCGGCCGGGCGCTGGGCGGCGCCGAAATCTGGATGAAGCGCGACGACCTGACGGGGCTGGAGGTCTCGGGAAACAAGATCCGCAACCTCGAGTACGTCGTGGCCGACGCGCTGGCCGACGATTGCGACACGCTCGTCACGGAGGGTACGCCGCAGTCGAACCACTGTCGGGCCACGGCAGCGGTCTGCGCGCGGCTGGGGCTGCATTGCGTGCTGTTGTTTCGGCCGGAGGCTCCCGCGAGCCCGACCGGCAACCACCTGCTCGACGTGCTGTTCGGAGCCGAGTCGCGCTCCTGGTCACGGGAGGAGTTTTCCGCCCGTCGGGAGACGATCGTGAACACGACGCTGGCGGAGTTGCATGCCGCGGGCCGCCGGCCGCGCTGGACGCCGAGTGGCGCGGCCGAGCCGCTGGGCTGTTGGGGCTACATCCGCGCGATGCGGGAGCTGACCCAGCAACTCGGCGAGGTTGGAATCGCGCGGTGCGACCTCTTGCTGGCGGTGTCGTCCGGTGCGACCTACGCGGGCGTCGTTCTCGGCAACCTGCTGGTCGAAAAACCAGCGGCTGAGGTCTGGGCGGTCCCCGTCAGCGATGACGTGTCATACCACGTGGCCAACGTCGGTCGGCTGTGCAGCGCCGCCATCCTCCGCTACGACCTGCCAGTCGAATACCGGGACGAGCTCCTGCGGTTCTTGGACGGATACGTGGGCGCGGACTACGCGGTCCCATATCCGGCGGCGCTCGACGCCCTGCGCCTGTTGGCCCGCACCGAGGGCATCATCCTGGACCCGGTCTACACGGCCAAGGCGTTCTGCGCGCTGCTCGACGGCGTGCGCGCCCGTCGCTTCGGCTTCGACCGACCGGTCGTTTTCCTGCAGACGGGTGGAATCTTTTCGGACCTCGCCTGGCCGGAACTGCTGGTCGGTTGAGAACCCGTCGCGCCACCGCCGTCTGGTGCCCAGTGGACCGACGGCGCGTACACGTCAGCCGCGCGGGACGGGGTGAATAGACGAAGCATTCGGCGGGGCTTCGACGCTTGCGGGCGCGCTCTGCTCCGCCGGATACACCAGCGGCTCGCAGTAGTCGGAATACGCCCGGCCCAGAGCCGCGTGCACCAGCCCGAGGAAGAACGGCTGCGGCGCGAGCGGACGACTGGTCAGCTCCGGGTGCGCCTGCGTACCGACATAATACGGGTGGACGGACGTCGGCAGCTCGAGAATGTTCATGATTTCCGCGCGTGGCGAACGGCCGGAAAAGACCATGCCCCCGGCCTCGAGCTGCGGCACGAAACGCGGATCGACTTCATACCGGTGGCGGAAACGCAGCCGCGTGCGCGAACCGAACATGCGGGCGGCCAGCGTGCCCGGCTTGATGAGCACGTCCTGGCCGCCGAGCCGCATCGTTCCGCCCAGACCTTCGATCTTCTTCTGTTCCGGCAACAGATCGATGACGGGGTAACGACAGTTCGGATCGATCTCGGTCGAGTGGGCGTCGGTCAACCCGCACACGTTGCGGGCGAACTCGATGACGGCCATCTGAAAACCGTAGCAGATGCCCAGGCAGGGCAGGCGCTGCGTGCGGGCATACTTCAGACAGGCGATCTTGCCTTCGGCGCCCCGCGTGCCGAACGCGCCGGGTACGATGATGCCGTGCAGGTCGCGCAGTACCTCCGCCGCGCTCTGGTCCGTCAGCTCCGACGTGTCCACCCACCGGACCTGCACCCGCGTGCCCAGATGCGTGCCCGCGTGCTCGAGCGCCTTCAGAATGCTCGCGTATGCATCGCGCACCGCCGTGTACTTCCCCGTGATCCCGATCGTGACCTGGCGGGTCGCGCTGCGCAGCCGGTTGACGTACGTGTTCCAGCGCTCCCGCGCGGCCCGCTCCGTCTCCTCGTCCACGCGCGGCTGAAGTTCCAGCCATTCCATTACCGCCCGGTCCAGACCCGCCCCGCGCAGCAGCTCCGGGATCAGATACACGCTCTCGCAATCGTGCATGCTGAAAACGCGCTCCGGCGGCACGTTCGAAAACAGCGCGATCTTCTCCCGCACCTTGCGCGTCACCGGAGACTGGGCCCGGCAGGCGATGATGTGCGGCTGAATCCCGCATTCCAGCAGTCGCCGGATGCCGAGCTGCGCGGCCTTGCTCTTCTGCTCCCCCAGGATGGGCGGCTCAAGCACGTAGGTGAGCGCGACAAAGCACACGCTGCGGGCACCCTCCTCAAAGGCCAGTTGTCGCATCGCCTCGATGAAGTGCGCGTTTTCCACGTCGCCGACCGTCCCCCCGATCTCGACAAATACCACGTCGGCCTGGGTGGCTACGGCCAGCTCCCGCAGGCGGTTCTTCACTTCTCCGGTCACGTGCGGAATCATCTGCACGTCCCGGCCCAGGTATGCCCCCGTACGCTCGCGTTCCAAGACCCGCCGATAGATCTGCCCGCTGGTGGCGAAGTTCAGGCGGCTGAGATTCTGGTCCAGAGCCCGCTCGTAGGTGCCCAGGTCCATGTCGCATTCGGTGCCGTCGTCGAGAACGAAGACCTCGCCGTGCCGGAACGGATTCAGCGTCCCCGAATCGATGTTCAGATACCCTTCCAGCTTGATCGGCGAGACACGCAGCCCTTTGTCCTGGAGGCAGCGGGCCAGCGAAGAGCTGAAAATCCCCTTGCCCAGACCGCTCATCACGGTCCCGAAAACCACCACGAACCGCGTCCGCCCCAGTTGGTACCCGGCCGGCAGCGGCAGGTAGAACTCCGTCTCAGTGGACTGATCCCGGATTGCTCTGAGCAGGGCGTCGCTTTCCATCGCCATCACCCGCGTGTAGGCCAACCTGCACCACGACCACGCTCCCGCATCCTCAGCCCGCATCCGACGCCTTGGGCAGCGCTACGCACCCGCCGAACGCGCCTCCCAGCGGACCACAAACTCTTCGTAATCCCCGGGCGTGTCGATGCCGCCAAACGCCCGCTCCACAACCTCGACCGCCAGCGCGTACCCGCGTTCGAGTACCCGTAGCTGCTCGAGTTTTTCAATCTGCTCTAGCGCACCCACAGGCCAGGTGGTGAGCTCAAGGAGGAACCGGCGACGGTACGCATAGACACCGAGGTGCAGCAGCCACACGCCCGGAGCCAGGCTCCCGGTGCCGTCTCTCGGATATGGTATCAGAGAACGCGAAAAATACAGCGCCTCCCGGCGGCAGTTCATCACGACCTTGACGGCATTGGCATCCCGCGGATCGCGGTCAGCCGGGAACGGACAGGCGAGCGTCGCAACCGGGCACGTCTGCTCATTCGCCAGACGCTTCACCAGACGATCCAGATAGCGCGGGTCGATTTCGGGTTCGTCGCCCTGTACGTTGAGAATGACATCCTCGTCATGTCCCGGCAGCCCCCGCACGGCCTCCGCGATGCGGTCCGTGCCGCTCGGGTGATCTGCGCGCGTCAACACGACCTCTCCGCCGAAGGAGCGGACCGCCGCCGCAATGCGCTCGTCATCGGTGGCGACGATGCAGCGCTGGATGCGCCGCGCCGCGCTGACCTGCTCATACACGTGTTGGATGAGGTACTTGCCGGTCTTTCGGGCGAGAGGTTTCCCGGGGAATCGCGTCGAGCCGTAGCGCGCCGGGATGAGGGCGACGACGTCCATGACCCGTGAAGGCGGGCTCCGCTTTCAGGACCGGTCAACGCGCGGGAATCATAACCCGGCGCCCGCCCCACGCCAAGCTGCCCGCCCGGCCGCGTTCGGTGCAGCAATGGCTCCGAGCCGCCCTGCAAACTGTAAGCGGCTCACAGAACGAGCCTTAGATTCTCGTCGAGTTTGGAGCCGGGCGACCTGCCACGCGCCAGGCGGGTCCTATCAGCGGGTGGCAGCGCATTGGACTTCTACACGTAGCTGTTGAGCGTCTTCATGTAGTTGGCACGCTCGAACGCAGCCGGATCCGGGCAGGACCGCTGACTCAGAGAACCCTTCAACTGCTCGATCGAACTGTACTCGTTCTCTTCCAGCCACGCTTCGAGATCATGACGGATCGTCGCCAGCTCCCGCGCGCCCTTGCGCAGCAGCACCGAACACATCTGGGTAATATCCGCCCCGACCATCAGCAGCTTCACCACATCCCGGGCGCTCGATACGCCCGTCGTCGCCGCCAGACTGGCCCGCACGTGCCCATGCAGAATGGCAATCCAGCGCAGCGGAAGCCGCAGCTCGAACGGCGTGCTCAACACCAGGTCGGGCACGACCTCCAGACGCTCCAGGTTGACGTCCGGCTGGTAGAAACGGTTGAACAGCACCAGCGCGTCCGCACCGGCTTCGTCGAGGCGGCGCGCCATGGCGGCCATCGAGCTGAAATAGGGGCTGAGCTTGATGGCGACCGGAATGCGTACCGCGGCCTTCACCGCCTTCAAAATGTTGACGTACAGCGTCTCCACCTGCACCCCCGTCTGCTGCGGGTCGGTCGCGACGTAGTACACGTTCAGCTCGATGCCGTCGGCGCCGGCCTGCTCGATCTTCTTGGCATACTCGATCCAGCCCCCCACGGTCACCCCGTTCAGACTCGCGATCACGGGGATGTCCACCGCACGCTTGGCCTTCTCAATCAGCTCCAGATACTCCTCCGGCCCGTGGCGATACTCCTCCATCCGCGGGAAGTAGGTCAGCGATTCGGCGAAGCTCTCGGTGCCCTGCGTGGTCAGGTGTTCCAGCTCCGCCGCCTCGTGCCGAATCTGCTCTTCGAACAGCGAGTGGAGCACCACGGCGGCGGCGCCATGCTCGGCGAGGCGCGCGATGGAATCCACCTCCGCCGTCAGCGGGCTGGCCGAAGGCACCAAGGGATTCTTAAGCTTCAGACCCATGTAGGTCGTGCTCAGGTCCATAGCTGACGTCCTTTCCAAGATCCGCTCTGACCACCGCCGGGGCGCCGGCACACACGCACATCCGGCCGACATCCACCTCGGCGGTGGCTTGCGCGCCGCGTCGGCTTGCAGCGCGCCTCACCCATTCCCGCCGCCCACATCGCCGCCCGCTACGCCTCGGACGACGTCGCGGGCTGACCGTCGCCACCGATCAACTGCATCGCCGCCAGTTGCTCATACAGATGCCAGCGCCGGGCGGCGTCCTGCTGCGCGAGCATCAAGAGTCGTTTCGCATCTTCCGGCTTGCTCTTGGTCAGCGTCTTGAACCGGATCTGCTGATAGGCGAAATCCTCGTACGAGATTGTCGGCTTGCGCGAATCGAGCTGGAGCGGGTTCTTGCCCTGCGCGGCCAGTTCCGGGTTGTAACGGAACAGCACAAAATGTCCGCTCTCCACCGCGCGTTTCTGCGTGTCCATCCCCAGCCGCATGTTGATCCCGTGGGCGATGCAGTGGCTGTACGCGATGATCAACGACGGCCCGTCGTACGCTTCGGCTTCGATGAACGCCTTCACCGTCTGCGCATCATTCGCCCCCATCGCCACCGTCGCCACGTACACGTGCCCGTACGTCACCGCCATCAGCGCCAGGTCCTTCGCCGGCGTGGGCTTACCGCCGGCGGCGAACTTGGCCACCGCACCGCGCGGCGTGGCCTTTGAGCATTGCCCGCCCGTGTTCGAGTACACCTCGGTATCCAGCACCAGGACGTTCACGTTGCGGCCCAGCGCCAGCACGTGGTCCAGCCCGCCGTAGCCGATGTCATACGCCCACCCGTCACCACCCACGATCCAGACGCTCTTCTTAACGAGCATGTCGGCGATCGCGAGCAGCCGGCGGGCGTCGGCGGCCTGCGGTGTGGTGCCGGCCGCCAGCGGCGTGAGCTTCTCCTTCAACGCCGCCACGCGCCGCCGCTGCGCCTCGATGTCCGCCTCGGTCTTCTGGACCGCGTTCAGCAGCCCGTCCACCAGGTCCGGCCCGATCTGCTCCTTGAGCCGGATCACCAGCTCGCGGGCGAACTCCGCGTGCTTGTCGATGCACAGCCGATAGCCCAGACCGAACTCGGCGTTATCTTCGAACAGAGAATTGCACCACGCCGGCCCGCGGCCCTCGCGATTCACCACCCACGGCGCCGTCGGCAGGTTCCCTCCGTAGATCGACGAGCACCCGGTCGCGTTGGAAATAATCGCCCGGTCGCCGAAAAGCTGCGTCAGCAGCTTGATGTATGGCGTTTCGCCGCAGCCGGCGCAGGCCCCGGAGTACTCGAACAGCGGCTGGAGGAACTGCGAGCCCTTCACGGTGTTGATGCGTACCTTCTGCCGATCGACCTCGGGCAGCGACAGGAAGAACTCGTAGTTGGCCCGCTCGCTTTCGCGCAACGGCGGCTGGAACGCCATGTTGATCGCCTTGAGCCGCAGCTCCTTCTTGTTCTTGGCCGGGCAGGCCTCGACGCACACGCCGCACCCCGTGCAGTCCTCCGGCGCGACCTGCACGGTCGTGACCCAACCTTCGAACTCCTTGCCGATGTACTTGGCGTGCTTGAAGGTCGGCGGAGCGTTGCGCAGCAGGGCCGGATCGTAGGCCTTGATGCGGATCGCCGCGTGCGGACAGACCAGCGCGCACTTGCCGCACTGCGTGCAGGTCTCCGGATCCCACACCGGGATTTCCAGCGCGATATTCCGCTTCTCCCAACGGGCCGTGTTGGTCGGAAACGTCCCGTCGCACGGCAGCTTGCTGGTCGGCAGCTCGTCGCCTTGAAAGGCGATCATCGGTCCCAGCACTTCCCGCACGAACTCCGGCGCCTCGTCCGGCACCGGCGGACGCATGGGAATATTGCTCGTCGGCTGCGGCGGAACCTTGATCTCATACAGGTTCTCCAGCGTCTGGTCCACCGCGGCCCAGTTCTTCTTGACGACGTCTTCGCCCTTCCGCCCGTATTCCTTCTTGATCGACTGCTTGATCGCTTCGATCGCCTGCTCGCGCGGCAGCACGCCGGAGATCGCGAAGAAACACGTCTGCATGATGGTGTTGACGCGGCCCCCCATCCCGGTTTCCTTCGCGACCCGGTAGCCGTCGATCGCGTACACCTTCAGCTTCTTGTCGATAATGTCCTGCTGCACCTTCCGCGGCAGGCGGTCCCAGGTCTCCTCCTTGGGGAACGGGCTGTTGATCAGGAACGTCCCGCCTGGAACGATCGCCTTCAGCATGTCGTACTTCTCGAGGAACGCCCAGTTGTGGCAAGCCACGAAGTTCGCCGACGTGATCAGATACGTCGAGCGGATCGGCTTGGGCCCGAACCGCAGGTGCGACACCGTCATCGACCCGGCCTTCTTGGAGTCATAGACGAAGTAGCCCTGCGCGTAGTTGGGCGTGTCCTCCCCAATGATCTTGATCGAGTTCTTGTTGGCCCCGACCGTCCCGTCCGACCCGAGCCCGAAAAACATCGCCCGGACGACCTCCCGATCTTCCGTCACGAAGTTCGGGTCATAGTCCAGACTGCTGCCGGTCACGTCCTCGCGGATGCCGACCGTGAAATGATTCTTCGGCCGCGGCAGCTTCAGGTTGTCGAAGACCGCCTTCACCATGGCCGGCGAGAATTCCTTGCTGGACAGTCCGTATCGCCCACCCACGATGATCGGCATCCGCCCGCCGTTGCCCGCCACCTGCTCGCCCCAGGCCGCCAGCACGTCCTTGTACAGCGGCTCGCCCGCCGCCCCCGGCTCCTTCGTGCGATCCAGCACCGCGATCGCCCGCACCGTGCGCGGAATGGCCGCCAGCAGCGCCGACGGCGCAAACGGCCGGTATAGGCGCACGCGCACCAGCCCGACCTTCTCGCCGTGGTGATTGAGATAGTCCACCGTTTCGTGGGTCGCCTCGGCCCCCGAGCCCATCAGGATGATGACGCGGTCCGCGTCCGCCGCCCCATGGTAATCAAACAGGTGATACGAACGCCCCGTCAGCTTCGCGAAGCGGTCCATCACCTGCTGCACCACCTCTGGACACTTCGCATAGAACGGGTTCACCGTCTCACGGGCCTGGAAGAACACGTCCGGGTTTTGCGCCGAGCCACGCAGCATCGGCCGATCCGGCGTCAACGCCCGCTGCCGGTGAGCCGCAATCACCTGCTCGTCCAGCATCGCCCGCATGTCGTCCGGCGTCAGCTCTTCGACCTTCATCACCTCGTGCGAGGTCCGGAAGCCATCGAAGAAGTGCAGGAACGGGACGCGGCTTTCCAGCGTGGCCGCATGCGCGATCAGTGCCAGGTCCATCACTTCCTGCACCGAGCCGGACGCCAACAACGCAAAGCCGGTCGAGCGGCAAGCCATCACGTCACTCTGGTCGCCAAAAATCGACAGCGCATGCGTAGCGACCGTACGGGCCGTGACGTGAAAGACGGTCGGCAACAGTTCCCCGGCCATCTTGAACATCGTGGGAATCATCAGGAGCAGACCTTGAGAGGCCGTGAAGGTCGTCGTCAGCGCGCCGGTGGTGGCGGCGCCGTGCACGGCGGCGCACGCCCCGCCCTCGCTCTGCATCTCGACCACATGGGGAATGGTCCCCCACAGATTGGGCTGCCCCGCCGCCGACCATTCATCCGCCCACTCCCCCATCGGGGAAGAGGGAGTGATCGGGTAGATGGCGATCACCTCGCTGACCTTGTGGGCGACATGCGCGGCCGCCTGATTGCCGTCGATGGTTACCATACGACGCGTGTTCATGGGTGTCCTTCTCCCAGACCGTCATCGAACCGCCGGCGACCGTCGGCCGACGCCGACCAGGTTGCGATGATTCCGATCCGCATGTCCGGTTCTGTGCAAACCATGTGCCTGCGTGCAACTCCCTTGGCTCCCCCCGACGACAGCCGCCTGGCTCGCGGGCGGCTGCCGAGCCGGCGAACCCGTCCGTCGGGCGACCGGCCCTCGTGATGCCAAGACCCCTTTACTAGCGATTTTGGGGCGCGCACGCAAGCGTCATCAAGGGGCAGGCACTTGCCCCCAACCGGCCGCGCACCCCACCCAGGCACTCGTCGGCTGCGAAATGGTGCGCAAAATTCCGCAGAGCTGCCCAGCCCCAGCCTGCAACTCGAACCACACAAACCCGCACCGCAGCAGCGCACCAAGAGCGAGCCGCCCCGCGCAACCAGCTCCCGAATTCCTGCCAGGGCATCAGCCGGGTACCATAATTCTGTCATGCTCAACCGGTTGCTGGGCATCCTGTTCGCGCTGGCCATGCTGCTCGCCAACGTCGCGGTCTTCACCCGCGATGTGCTCCCTCGTTGGCGCCCCGGCAACCCTCCGCCCTCTGACGCACAGCTCCTGCGCCCGGGTGAAACCCGATTGGCCCAGGTCGGCATCTACAACAACGCCGGTCACCTCATCGGTCGAAGCTGGACCCGCAGCCAGTGCAAACCTGCTTCCGAGCTGGTCAGCGTCGCCACCACGACCGTGCTACACCCGATTTCGCTCCCCGGCGGCCTGCTCACTCCCAGGGTCCGCGTCGAAACCCAATGCCTCTACCGTCAGGACGAAGGCCACGTCGACGAAATCGAGTTCCGCATGTTCGGCGTGGGCATGACCGTTTCCCTGCGCGGGGAGGCGATGTCCACGGGCGAGTTCTCCTGCTCCTGGCAGGTCGGCGATCGACGCGGAAGCTTGCTTCTGGATGCCGGCGCGCCTCAGGCGCTAGGCGACGTCATCCGCCCCTTCGACCGCCTCCCCGACCTGCGCGTCGGCCAGACGTGGCAACTTCGCCTGCTCAACCCCCTCGCCCGCATGCTCCCACAACTGAACCAGACCGGCATCGATCTGGAACCGGTGATCATCCGGGTCGTCGAGCGGCGGACAATCGACCACGCGGGCCAGAACGTAGACGTGTTCGTCGTCGACGGAGGGCACGCCGTCGCGTATGTGGCGCAGGACGGTCGCGTGCTGCGTCAGGAGGTGGACCTTCCGCTGGTCGGCCGGCTCGTGCTGCTCGACGAGCCATTTGACGAACAGAGCTGGGAGCAAGCTCGCCGGGCCGTCCCTGTCGACTGGTGACCGGCCGCCAATGCCGCGCCAGCAACAGGACAAGTTCCAAGCGCCCCTGAATCGGTTGGACGGCCCGCCGGAGATGGTTTGTGATGGCGGATGAACAGGCACCCGGGCCCGTAGAGCCATGTACGGTCCGGATTGAGCACGTCACCAAATCGTTCGGCCAGACGGTCGCGGTCCGTGATCTGTCCTTGGAGCTGCGCGCCGGGGAGGTCTTCGCTTTCCTCGGTCCCAACGGCGCCGGCAAGACGACGACGCTCAAACTCACCACCGGCCTGCTGCGCCCGGACACCGGCACTATCCAGATCTGCGGCCTGTCGCTCCAACGGGATGGACGGCAGGCCAGGCAGTACCTCGCCTACGTCCCGGATCTGCCGTTCGTCTACGAGAAACTCACCGGTCGCGAGTTCATCCAGTTCGTCCGCGAGATGTACGGCGTCCCGACCGCCGTGGCCACGTCGCGTCTGGCCCGGTTAGCCCGCCGTTTGTCCATGGAAGACTTCCTCGACCACCTGTGCGAGACCTACAGCCACGGCATGCGGCAAAAGGTCGCCTTGGCGGCCGCTCTGATTCACACGCCGCGCGTGCTGGTCGTGGACGAGCCGATGGTCGGGCTCGATCCGCGCACGGCCCGCACGATTCGCGATATCTTTCGGGAACTCGCCACGGCGGGCGGCACCGTCTTCATGAGCACGCACACGCTCGACGTGGCCGAACAGGTCGCCGACCGCATCGGCATCATCCACCACGGGCGCCTGATCGCGCTCGGCACGCTGGCGGAGCTGCGCCGTCAATCCGCTGTCGACGGTCGTCTGGAGGACATCTTCCTGCGGTTGACGGAGGAGCCGACCGACGAAACGGCCCCGCTCACATGACCCGCCGCCCACGTACCCCGCGACCGACCGCCCCGGACGCCCTCAGCGCGCCTCCCACAGCCGCGTGTGCCGGCCCGTGCTGGCCAGACGGACGGTTTTGTACCGCAGATCGTGGAACGCCTTCACGTAGCGCACCGTGCGCGAATGCGCCCGCATGACCACCGAGTACGTGATCGCAATGTGCCCGTTGATCTGCACCCCGCGGAGCATGGAGTTGTCCGTGATCCCGGTGGCGACGAACACGATGTCATCGCCGACGGCCATGTCGGCCGTCGTGTACACACGGTCAAGCTGATCCCCATATCCCGCGTCGATCAGGTGTTTCCGCTCGTCTTCGTCGCGCGGCCACATCCGGGCCAGAATCTCCCCTCCCAGACAGCGAATGGCCGCCGCCGCCAGGACCGCCTCCGGTGAGCCGCCGACCCCCATGTACACGTCCACGTTGCTGTCCGGAATGCTCGGCGCGATCGCCGCCGACACGTCGCCGTCACCGATCAGGCGGATCGCAGCGCCGGTTCTCCGCACGTCGTGGATCAGTTTTTCATGCCGCGGGCGGTCCAGCAGGCAGACGACCAGGTCGCGGACACGCTTGCCCAGTTTCAGGGCGATGATCTCCAGGTTCTGCTCAACCGAGGCCTCCAGCCGCACGCTGCCCGTCCCCTCGCGGACGCGTGGTCCGACAGCGATTTTCTCGACGTAGTAACTGGGGATCGCGGCCAGCGTCCGCTGGTCGTGCCCGGTCGCCTTGGCGGCCGCGATTACGGTCAGTGCCCCCGGCAACCCCTTCGACGTCAGCGTTGTTCCGTCAATCGGGTCCACAGCGATGTTGACAACCGGCGAGCCCTCACGCCAGGTCCCCAGCTTCTCCCCGATGAAAATCCCGGGGGCCTCGTCCTTGATCCCCTCCCCGATCGTGCAGGTGCCGCACATGTCCATGAGCTGGAGCATGCCGCGGAGCGCATCGGTCGCGGCAGCGTCGGCCGCGATTTTGTCGCCCTTGCCGATCCAGCGGAAGACGTGCAGGGCTGCCCCTTCGCAAGCTCGCAGCAGGTCCATCCCGATCAGTTCTTCGTCCTGGGTGTTCGGCGCCTCAACGTTCTGTCCATAAATGAGTTCAGACATATCGCGTTCCCACCGTTCTCCCCCATGCCTCGTTGTACCGCCGTGACGACGACATGCGCGCACAGCCTACCGGCTTCCTCTGACGCCCGCCAGTCCCACCCGGGTGCGGTCTGGCCCAGGCCGATGGCGGCGACAAGCCGGACTTGGCTCCTGAAAGGAGTGGGTTCACCAGTCTGGTCCGGCCTGCACCGGAGGCAAGTCACCCCCGTAACTCGGATCGACGCGCCCGGAGGGATTCGAACCCCCAACCCTCGGCTCCGAAGGCCGATGCTCTATCCAGTTGAGCTACAGGCGCCTCGCGGGCAGAGGCCACAGGCAAGTGTGGGCCTGACAAGCACCAGGTTTGCCGCGCGGTGCTCACTCGACGTTCACGCGCCGACCCACGCGCCGCTTCCGGCTGATGAGCTTGCGCCCGCTATGCGTTCGCATGCGAGCCCGAAAGCCGTGTTTCCTCCTGCGTTTGATCTTGCTGATCCGATGCGGGTAGTGCATACCTTGCCCTTCTTTGACGGCCACCCGTCAGTAAGAGTGACCTTGGCTTCCAGTTCCTGCAACTACGTCGAACAGCCGCTCCCAATCGCGCGCCGACGCCCCTCTCGGGCCCAGTCCCGTGCGCCGCACCCCGCGCTGCCGGGCGGGGCTGGGATGAACGGCGCACCGGTCGCCCGGTACCCGCGTAGTATGCCAACCGGCCTGCGCAGCGCCAACGTCCCGCGGCTTGCCGCTGCCACCCTCGGCGACTAAACTCCCCCGCTTTCGGGGGCTGTCGAGCGATTCTCTGCAACGGTGGAGCACTCGGATGTCATCGGCGGCAGCAGTTCATCGCAAGGCGGCAGAACTGGCCAAGCTCACGGTGCGGATGACCGCGAAGGCCGGCTCGGGGCACCCATCCAGCGCCCTTTCGCTCGCTCACATCGTGGCCCACCTGATGTACTGCCAGATGCGCTGGGACCCTGCTGAGCCGCGCCATCCGTCCGCCGACCGCTTGGTGCTCTCCGAAGGCCATGCGGTGCCGATCGTCTACGCGGCCTACGCCGATCTAGGGGGAACCGTCGGGCGGGATCAGGAAACGCCGGTCCGACTCACGCCCGCCGACCTGGATCAGCTCCGCGCCCGCGACAGCGTGCTGGATGGGCATCCCAACCCCGCAGAGGGATTTCCTTTCTTCGATGCCGCGACCGGTAGTCTGGGGCAGGGCCTCAGCGTGGCCGCCGGCCTGGCGCTGGCCGCCCGACTCGACGGTCGTGACCGACGCATCTACGTGCTGGTCGGTGACGGGGAATCTCGGGAAGGGCAGGTGTGGGAGGCCGTCGATTTCATCGCCGACCACCAGCTCACCAGCGTCTGCGCGGTGTTCAATGCCAATGGACAGGGGCAGGCCGGCTACGTCTCCCCGCAGCAGGCTCCGGAGCGACTCGCCGCAAAGCTTTCCGCCTTCGGCTGGGACGTCGTGAGCGTCGATGGCCACGATCCGGCCGCATTGGCCGCGGCGTTCGCACGCGTTGGCACCGCCGAACGCCCCCTGGCGGTCATCGCTCGCACCGTCAAGGGCTGGGGCGTCGAGAAACTGACGCAGGGTAACTGGCATGGCAAACCGCTGTCCGAAGACGATCTGCCGGCGGCCTATGAATCGTTGGACAGAGCGGCTGCACCTTGGGCCGCTGCGCCGCCATTAGGTCGCCCGCCGGCGGTACCCGCGGACGTCCCCCCGCGCCGCCAGAATCCGCGCGAAGTCTCCTGGCCATCGCTGGCCGACGCGCTGAGCGCCGTCGGGCTTGGCACGCTGCTCGAAAAAGGCCGTATTGCCACGCGACGTGCGTACGGCGTGGCGCTGAAAGTCGCCGGCGACCTGCTCCCACAGGTGGTTGCGCTGGATGGCGATGTCAGCAACTCAACCTACTCTGAGATCTTCGCGGCCGCTCATCCGGAGCGCTTCATCGAATGCAAGATCGCGGAGCAGAACATGCTGTCGGCGGGCGTCGGGCTGGCGGCGGCGGGTTTCATCCCGTTTGTGAACTCGTTTGCCAAATTCCTGGCCCGGGCGTACGACCAGCTCGAAATGGCCAGCATCACGCGGGCCAACCTGAAGCTGGTCGGATCCCATGCCGGCATCTCGCTGGCGGCCGACGGCCCGAGCCAGATGGCCTTGGCGGACGTGGCGTACTTCCGGGCGTACACCGCCGTCCGGGCCGATGACCGCCGCAGCCCGCTGTGCTGGATCTTTCACCCCGCGGATGGCATGGCCGCGTACCGTCTCACGCGTCTGATGGTCGAGCTGCCCGGGCTGTGCTACATGCGGACGCACCGGCCCGATGTCCCGCTGCTGTACGACGAGCAGACGACGTTCGAGCCGGGCGGGTTCCAGGTGCTGCGCCCCGGGGATGACCTGGCGCTGGTCGCGTCGGGGTACATGGTGCACGAAGCCTTGCGGGCCGTTGAGCTGCTGGCCCGCCAAGGCATCCGTGCCACCCTGATCGACGCGTATTCACTCCCCATCGCCGCCGAGCGACTGACCGAGGTGCTCCAGCGCTCCGGCGCGCAGGCGCTGGTCGTGGAAGACAACTACGGGGGTGGCGTCGGAGCCGCGGTTGCGGAAATTGCCGCCCGCACCGCACGCATCCGCGTCGAGACGCTCTGTTGCCAGCGGATTCCCAAGTCCGCGCGCACCGCCGACGACATTCTCGACTACTGCGGCGTCAGCGCGCGCCAGATCGCGGATCACGCCGGCGCGCTGCTCAAACGGCCCTGGGGTTAGGCCGGCTCAGGAAGCGCGCGGCAGGACCCGCAGCGAGTGGGAGATGACATGAACCTGGTCACGGGCGCCACCGGTTTGCTGGGCAGCCACATTGTGGAGCAGCTCCGCCGGCGAAACTTGCCGGTTCGCGTCCTCGTGCGCCCCGGCAGCGACCGCACGTGGCTGGCGACCCAGAACGTGGAGTTTGCCGAGGGGGACGTGACCGACCGCGGGTCGCTGGTCCGCGCCTGCGCCGGTGTCGATGTCGTGTACCACTCCGCCGCCAAGGTCGGCGACTGGGGACCGTGGGAGGAGTTTCAGCGGATCACCATCGAGGGCACGCGAAACGTGGTCGAAGCGGCCGTCGCGGCTGGGGTGCGTCGCCTCGTTCACATCAGCTCAATCAGTTGCTACGGCTATCACACCCGCGAGGTGACGGTCGACGAGACGTTCGAACTGGGGTACAAGCTCTACCGGTGGGCGTATTACAGCAAGTCGAAGATCGAGGCCGAACGCATCGTCTGGGAGGCCTTTCGGGCCGGCCGCATCGAGGTGACCGTCATTCGGCCGGCGTGGATCTACGGCGAGCGCGACCGGACAACGATCGCCCGCCTGTACCACATGATCCGCACGGGACGGGCGCGGATTCTCGGTCGCGGGGACAATCGGCTGAACGTTGTCTACGCCGGCAATATTGCGGAGGCTGCCATCACCGCGGCCGCTATGCCCGAGGCCAGCGGACAAGCGTTCAATTGCAGCAACGACGGCGAGATCACGCAGCAGCAGTACTTTGATCTTCTGGCGCGTGCCATCGGCGCGCCGCCCGTCACCCGGCACGTGCCGTACCGGCTGGCCTACGCCGCCGGCTTTGTGCTCGAATGCCTCGGACACGCCCTCCGCTGGAAAAAACCACCGTTCATTACCCGCTATGCCGTCTGGCTGATGGGCCGACGGTCGTACTTCTCGGCGGACAAGGCCCGGCGCGTGCTCGGCTGGCAGGCCACGGTGCCGTACGAAGTCGGCGTCCCAAACACCGTACGCTGGTACGAGCAGCACGTCCTGGGGCATGCGAAACCCTGAACGAACGCCGCACGCCGGCCGCGCCGCAACCAACCATCGCCTAATTCGCACACCCCCGGGCGTTGGTTATCGAAACGCCCTTTTATCGGTCACGTCGAATATTCTCGCGGTCGACCAGGCGTGACCCGGGGACCTATGGGAAGTTGTTGAAGACGTTCAGCAATCGGGACGATGGACCCTGTGCCGGCGCGCACGCCTCGCCGACCTCATCGCGTGCTGCGCTTTGGCCCGAGGTGTGGCATGAGCACGCATACCGACACCGAACCGCTCAACGTAACAGGGTTTGTGCTGACCACCCCGGCGCCGGGCACGGGCCTGCGCCGGACGCAGCGACCGCCTGGCGGCCGAGCCGAGCGGTGGAAGCGACTATGTGAGGACCTGTCGGAGCGCGCGGAAGCACTACGTCGGCTGCGCGATGAGATCGCCCCTCGGGCTGCCGAACTGGAAGTCCGCGCCCAAGAACTGGAGGAGCGCGCCCGGGCCTTCGAGGCCCGTGCGGCCGAACTGGAAGCCGCCGAACGTCGCAGCGAAGCCGTTGCCGCCGAGATCGAACGGAGCACCGCCGAGCTCCAGGCGTTCCAGCAGGAGCTGGAAGCACGCCGGCAGGCGCTCGACCAGCGGGAGGGTGAGCTGAAGGAGCGCGAAGCCCGCCTCGAAGCCGCCCTTGAGCGGCAGGCGGAAGAACGCCGGGCTCTGGAGCGGCAGGCGGCCGATACGGAGGCCCGCGCTGCGCTGCTGGCCGCCGAGGCGCAGGCCGTGGAATCGCGCCGGCAGACCCTGGAGACGCTCCAGGCCGAGCTGACGCAGAGAACCCGCGAACTGGACGAACGGGCCCAGGCGTTGAGCGCGACCGCCCAGCGACTGAGTGAGAATGAGCAGACGCTCCAGGCGGCCAAGGCAGAAATCACCACGCGTCAGACGGAACTCGACACACTTCGGGCCCGGCTCCACGAGCGCGAACAGGCCCTCGACACGCAGCGCGAGGAACTGGAGCGGCGCGAGCGCCAGCTCGAGCAGCGCGAGCGCGAGCTGCGCGACTGGGAGCTGACGCTCGCCTCCAACGCGGAAAACCAGCGCCAGCAGCTCGCACGCCTGGAAAGCCGTGAGCGGGCTCTCGAACGCCGCGCCACCGAACTGGCGACGCAGGAGCAGGCGCTGGCCGCGCAGCGGGCCAGCTTCGAACGGCGGCAGATGGGCTTCAACCACCACGTGGACGCACTCACGCGCTGGATCGCCGCCTACGTGGGTTCCGCCCGCGTGCAAACAGCGGCTCGCGGCTCCGAAACCGGTCAGCCGGCGTCAACCAACGAGACCGCGGACGCGGGCGTAAACTGCGCTGCGGAGAACGCCTGATTCGCGCGGCCCTGGGAAACCCGCAGGGAAGCAGCCTATCATTGCCTGCCATAAGGCGCCCGGCGCCCCCGTCGACGTGTGCGTCGGCGGTGTCGTCGGCTGTGGCTTGCCGTGCGCGGATGACGAACGCGCGGCGGCTGGTCGCAGCAACGCGGACCTGACGTACACCGCGGGTTTTCAGCGGGCGACCGAGCGCGGAGCGCGAAGGCGGTGAGCAGACAACCCCCAAAGGCTTGCGGCTGCACATCGGCATCTTCGGCCGGCGGAACGTCGGCAAGTCGTCGCTCCTCAATGCCCTGACCCGGCAGAACGTATCCATCGTGTCGGATACCGCCGGCACCACGACCGACCCGGTCGAAAAGCCGATGGAGCTGCTACCTATCGGACCGGTCGTGTTCATCGACACGGCCGGAATCGACGACGTGGGCGCGCTGGGCGAGATGCGGGTCGCTCGGACCCGCCGTGTGCTCGACCGCGTGGACGTGGGCGTGATCGTGGCGGCCGGTGGGCAGTGGGGCGACTTCGAAGAATCGCTGCTGACGGAGTTCGCACAGCGGAAGGTGCCGACAATCGCGGTCTTCAACAAGGCTGATCAGGGAACGCCGGCGGCGGGTATCCTGGCGCGCCTGCAAGAACGGCGGGTCCGCTGCGTTCAGACGGCGGCCAGCCGCGGCGAAGGGCTGGCCGAACTCCGCGAAGCGCTGATCCGCACCGCGCCGGACGACTTCATCAATACGCCCGTCATCGCCGCAGATCTCGTGCCCCCGGGCGGTCTAGCTGTGCTGGTCGTCCCGATCGACAAAGAAGCGCCCAAGGGACGACTCATTCTGCCGCAGGTCCAGACCATCCGTGACCTGCTGGACCACAACGCGTACTGCGTGGTCGTCAAGGAGCGCGAGTTGCGCGCTGCACTGGCCCGGCTCACACGGCCGCCGGACCTGGTTGTCACCGACTCGCAGGCATTTCTCCAGGTCGCCGCCGACACGCCGGCGGAGGTTCCCCTCACATCCTTTTCGATCCTTTTTGCCCGCTTCAAAGGCGACCTGCCGGAAATGGTGCGCGGCGCATGTGCCATCGATTCATTACGGCCGGGCGACCGCGTACTGATCGCCGAGGCTTGCTCCCACCACCCGATCGGCGAGGACATCGGACGCGTCAAGATTCCCCGGTGGCTGACGCAGTACGTCGGCGGTCAGCTCGAATTCACTACCATTCAGGGGCATGACTTCCCGGATGACCTGGCGTCCTACCGGCTGGTCGTGCACTGCGGAGCGTGCGTTCAGAACCGCCGCGAGGTCCTGTCTCGCATCGCGCGGTGCCGGCAGGCCAGCGTGCCGATCACCAATTACGGGTTGGCTATCGCCTACTCGCTCGGCATCTTCGAGCGGGCGCTGGCACCATTCCCGGGCGCGCTGGATGCCTTCCGCAAGCATCGTAGTCGCTGACCAACCGCGGTCGGCGGCCATCGGCCGGTCACGGGAAGCGTTGATTCCGTACCAAATTGAACCCCATTTTGTGGTAACCCGTCCTTTGCTGCGCAAAAATCCACACCCAGGCCTCACGACGACCGCTTTCCGATGCATTAAACTAACACATGCCCGCTCAGACGCTGGCCTGCGGTTTGCCTCTCTGCAAGGCGCGTTTGCATGGTGACGGCCCCGGGGGCACAGAGTGCGTATGGGTACCGTCGCCGCCTGCGGTCGACCGGACCGCCGTCGGAAACCACAATGAGACTTGAGCAGCTTGCTCGCCAGACCGGAGCCCGCGTCTACACCCACGGCCGCGACGTGGATATCGAGCTCGATCAAGTGTACGCAGGCGACCGCGTCAGCGACCTGCTCAACGCGGCGGGCGACCATGCCTTGCTGGTGACGAATCTGGCCAGCACGCACCTGGTACGGCTGGCCGAGCTGATGGATGTGCCGGCAATCTGCCTGGTGAACAACCAGACGCCGGACGAGTCGATGCTGACGACGGCCCGTCAGCATGGCACATGGTTGCTGGTCTCGCCGCACGACCTCTTTGTGACGTGCGGTCGCCTGTACGCTTCCCTGGCCGGGGGGCACCCCGCGTGAGCCATGACCACCGCCACCTATGAAATTCAGGCCGGCGACTTCGAGCATGGTGGCAGCGCGTCCCGGGCGTTGAAGGAGCAGCTCAAGCGGGTCGGGGCCGACCCCGCGGTCGTTCGTCGGGCAATGATCGCCGCCTATGAGGCCGAGATGAATGTGGTCATTCATTCGCAGGGCGGCGAGCTGCGGGCCGACCTCCAGGATGGGCGGCTGGACGTCGAGGTCGTTGACCGCGGTCCAGGCATTCCCGATATCGAGCAGGCCCTGCGGGAGGGGTTCTCCACCGCTTCGCCACAGGCCCGCGAGCTTGGCTTCGGCGCCGGAATGGGGCTGCCCAATATCCGCAAAAACAGCGACCGGTTCGCCATCGAGTCCACCGTCGGACGTGGCACCACAGTGCGCTTCACGATTTTCCTGCGCCCACAGGCGTTGTATGGCGTGGGCCGGCGGTCAGTCGAAATCGACGCGGACCGCTGTCGTCAGAGTCTGCGCTGCCTGCGCGCGTGTCCCACGGGCGCCATCCGCGTCTTTCGCGGTCGACCGCAGATTCTGGACTACCTCTGCATCGACTGTCCCGCGTGCATACGGGCATGCCCGACCGGCACCCTGACGATACGGGGTACACCGCGCGCTCCGACGCCGACCGCCCAGTCCCTGCTCCTTGTTCCGGCGCCCGCCTTGGTCCAGTTCGGGGCCGGCGTCACGCCCGACCGCGTGCTGGCCGAGTTGCAGGCTTTGGGGTTCAGCACGGTGCGCCCACTGCACGGATGGGACGCAGCGCTGCGGGCGGCGGTGGTTGAGCATGCCACGAGCAGCGCCGTGCAGCCGGTGATCTCTCCGGCCTGTCCGGCCGTCGTGAACCTCATCGAGACACGGTTCCCGTCGCTCTTGCCGCACGTCGCCCCGTTTCTGTCGGCGGTGGAAGCGGCCTGGGCGGAGCTTCAGGGCCAGCAGGCAACGTTTGTCGTCCTGTGTCCCTGCCAGAAGACAGTTCTGGTGGGCGGAACCGGCTCGGCCCCTGAAATCATGCTGCCCGCGGCACTGCGTGCACTCGTCGCGCCGCGCGTGGCCGCCGGTCAGCGGGAGCCGGCACCGGCGACGGAAGCGCGGCCTCGGCCGGCCCTGCCGACTGACGTGCTTGAGGTTTGTGGCCTGCCGCACGTCTTCCACGTGCTCGAAGAGATCGAGAACGGGCAGGTTCTGGACGTGCGGGTCGTCGAGCCGTGGGCGTGCGACGGCGGGTGCTTCGGCGCTCCGTTGCTGAGCCTTGACGCGCATCTGGCCCGCTGGCGCTGGGAACGGTCGCCACTCGCACCCGATTTGGACGCGCGGGCCGTGCGTCGCAGGGAGCCGCTGGCGCCCCGCAAAGGACTGCGGCTGGACGACGACATGGGCCGCGCAATTCAGAAGCTGGGGCGCATTGACCGGTTGCGGCGGACGCTTCCGGGCAGCGACTGCGGCATGTGCGGCGCGCCGACCTGCGCGGCGCTGGCGGAGGACATCGTCCTGGGGCGGGCGCACGCGGATGCGTGTCCGCGCCAGGCGCAGGCCAGCGGCCCGGCCGCATCCGGCCCGCCGGCGAGCGAAACGGAGCCGAAGCGATGAAACTGAATGAGCTGGCGGCGCAACTCGGACTGGAGTGCCTGGCTTCGACACCACAGGCCGATCAGGCGGAGATCACGGCCGGGTATGTGTCCGATCTGCTGAGCGACGTCCTGGCCCACGCACCGAGGGGCGGCGTGCTGGTGACGGTGCAAGTGCACCTGAACGTCGTCGCCGTCGCCGTGCACGCCGGCTTGGCCGCGATCGTCTTCGCGCTGGGGCGCCGTCCGGACGACGTCGTGTGCGCGCGGGCGCGGGAAGAGGGCATCGCGCTGTACGCGTCCACGCTGCCGGCCTTTGAACTGGTCGGGCGGCTGTACGCAGCGGGCGTGCGAGGTACGGCGGCGTGAAGTCTTTTCTGGCCGACCTCCACGTTCACACCGCTCTCTCGCCCTGTGCGGGAGAGGAAATGACACCGCCGGCCGTCGTGCAGGCCGCGCTGGACTGCGGATTGAGCATGGTCGCGATCTGCGATCACAACAGTGCCGGCAACGTCGCCGCCACGCAGGAAGCGGCGCGGGCCGCGCGTGCCCGCGACGTCCGCCAGAGTACCGACGCAGATCCCTGCGGCGTGCTGTCGGTAATCCCGGGCATGGAAATCACGACCGCGGAGGAAATCCACGTTGTCGGCTTGTTCCCCGGCGCGGATGCGGCGCAGGCCGCCGCGACCGAGGTGCAGGCCACTCTCCCGGAGGTGGACGCGGAGTACTATCGGCGCTTCGGCCCGCAGCGGCAGCTCGACGCCCGGGGTCGGCTGGTGGGCATGGAACGCAGGATGCTCGCCGCCGCCAGCACACTGAGCCTCGCTCAGACCGTCGCCCTGATCCATCGGCATGGGGGTCTCGCGGTGGCCGCCCACGTCGATCGTCCCTCGTTCAGCGTCCTGAGCCAACTGGGGATGTTCCCGACCGACGCCGGCTTCGACGCGATCGAACTGTTTGTTCCCTGTGGCTGGCCGGGCGGGTCCGCCTCTCGGCCGGTGCAGGATCCGCAACACTGGACCGTTGGGGGGCTGCCGATCGTCTGGTCCTCGGACGCGCATTTTCTCAACGACGTCGGTCGTTGCCGAACGGCGTTCACGATGATGGCGCCGACGTTCGCCGAGCTGGTACAGGCATTGCGGGGGGTGGACGGGCGGAGCGTACGCGGCGCGTGAGCTTTCTCTCCACATTCTGGACCTGGTCGAGAACTCGCTGCGGGCGCAGGCCACACTCATCGCCATCTCCCTGGTCGCGCTGCCGGCCGAAGACCTGCTGGCGATCACGATCGAGGACAACGGGACCGGCTTGAAGGTACCGCCGGCCGAGGCGCTGAATCCGTTCTACACGACCAAGGGCGGCAAGCGGACCGGGCTGGGACTGAGCCTGTTCAAGGCCGCGGTCGAGCGGGCGGGCGGTGAACTGAAGCTGGAACCGTCCACGCTGGGCACGCCGCAGCGGCCGGGGTTGAAGGTGGCCGCCCGGATGCGTCTGCGGCACGTGGACCGCAGTCCGCTGGGCGATCTGCCCGGCACGCTCGCCAGCGTGGTGTGCACGAACCCGCAGGTCGAGTTCTGTTTTCACGTGCGGCTCGGCGCGCGCGAGTCGCAGGTACGGGTCGGTGAACTGGCCGACCGACACGGCCTTGACCGTCAGGACGCTCTGGCTCTGGCCCGCGCGGTGCAGGACTGGCTCCGGACGGAATTGCAGGCGTCGGATATCGCACTCTGAGTGCAGGGAGATCAGTATGGCTGTGGAGGATCGCGTGAAGTGTGCGTGCGGCGAGGAAGCCAGTGAGGCGGAACTGCTCGCACGCCTGGACGGTGTCATTCAGGAGTACCGCAACAAGCCCGGGGCGCTGATTCCCGTGCTCCAGATCGCACAGGGCATCTTCGGGTACCTCCCGGAAGTCGCGCTGAAGCGCATCGCGCTGGGGCTGAACAAGTCCTACAGCGAGGTGGCCGGCGTGGTCAGCTTTTACTCCTTCTTCTCGACCACGCCCCGCGGCAAACATCTCATCCGGGTGTGCCTCGGAACGGCCTGCTATGTGCGCGGCGGGAAGCGTGTCCTGGACACGCTCAAGCAGAAGCTCCGCATCGACGTCGGCCAGACCACGGAGGACCGGCAGTTCACGCTGGAAGTCGCGCGCTGCTTCGGGGCTTGCGGTCTGGCGCCGGCGATCATGATCGACGAGGAGGTCCACCACCGCGTCAAGCCCAACCGACTGGACCTGGTGCTCGCCAAGTATCGCAACGGCGAGGCGCCCGTTGAGAAGAAGAGGAGAAGCTGACCATGGCGCAACGCATCACCAGCCCGCAGGACCTCAAGGCTTTGCAGGAAAAGGCCAAAGCGGAGATCAAGCTCCGCACCGGCCAGAAGGACCTGCGGATCACGGTCCACATGGGGACCTGCGGCATCGCCGCCGGTGCGCGGGACGTGCTGGCCGCTCTGATGAACGCTCTGGCCGCCGCCGACGCGAAGAATGTCACCATCACGCAGACCGGCTGCGCCGGACTGTGCGACCAGGAGCCCATGCTGACGTTGACGGACAAGAGCGGCGGCTCGTTCCGCTACGGGAAGCTCGACAAACACAAGGTCGGCGACATCGTGCGCGAGCACGTGCTCCGCGGACAGCCGGTCGTGGAATATCTGATCAAGGTGTAAGCCGCATGGTGCCTTGCCCGCCTGCCCCGGTCCGTGTCGTGGCGACGCGCTGCGGCGCCCGTCACGCATCCGCCGGGCCGGCAGCACCCCCGCGGCTCAAAACGGAGAACGGTAGTCCATGAACAACGTAAGAACGCACGTACTTCTGTGTACCGGCGGCGGCTGCATCGCCTCGGGCGCTCTGGAGGTCGGCGCCGCGCTGCGCGAGCAGATCGAGCGGCACGGTCTCCAGGGCGAGATCCAGGTCATCGAGTCCGGCTGCCTCGGCCCGTGCGCGGCCGGCCCGGTCGCCGCCGTCTGGCCGGACGGGGTCTTTTACCAGGGGCTGCGACCCGACGACGCCGCCGAGATCGTGGAAGAGCACTTGCTCAAAGGGCGGGTCGTCGAGCGCCTGGTGCACAAGACGCCCAAGGGCGAAGCACGCCCCGGACTCCATGAGATCGACTTCTTCCAGAAGCAGGTCAAGATCGTGCTGCGCAATTGCGGCGTGATCGACCCGCTCAAGATCGAGGAATACATCGCCCGCGACGGGTACCAGGCGCTGGCCAAAGTGCTCACCGGCATGAGGCCCGAGGAGGTGATCGCGGAGATCAAGAAGTCCGGGCTGCGCGGGCGCGGGGGCGCCGGTTTCCCGACCGGGCTGAAATGGGAATTCACCCGCCGCTCCCCCGGCGAACTCAAGTACATCCTCTGCAACGGCGACGAGGGTGACCCGGGCGCCTTCATGGATCGCAGCGTGCTGGAGGGCGACCCCCACAGCGTCATCGAAGGCATGGCGATCGCGGCCTGGGCCATCGCCGGGCCGGGCTCAACCGGTCGGCCCGCACGGATCCAGGGCTACGCCTACATTCGCGCCGAGTATCCGCTGGCCGTCCAGCGGTTCGAGCACGCTCTGGCGCAGGCCCGCGAGTACGGGCTGCTCGGCCAGAACATCATGAACAGCGGCTTCGACTTCGATATCGAGGTCCGCATGGGGTCCGGCGCCTTCGTCTGCGGCGAAGAAACGGCCCTGATGACCTCGATCGAAGGCCACCGCGGCGAGCCGCGGCCGCGCCCGCCGTTTCCGGCCCAGGCCGGCCTGTGGGGCCGTCCGAGCTGCCTCAACAACGTCGAGACCTTCGCCAACATCGCCCCGATCATCCTCAAAGGGGCAGACTGGTTCGCGTCCTTCGGCACCGAGAAGAGCAAGGGCACCAAGGTCTTCGCCCTGGCCGGCGCCGTGAACAACACCGGTCTGGTCGAAGTCCCCATCGGCATGCCGCTGGGCGAGATCAGCTACGACATCGGCGGCGGAATCCCCGGCGGGAAAAAGTTCAAGGCCGTCCAGCTCGGCGGCCCGTCGGGCGGCTGCATCCCCAAGGAACACCTCAACGTCCCGGTCGACTATGAGTCGCTCAGCGAGCTCGGCGCCATCATGGGCTCCGGCGGCATGATCGTCATGGACGAAGACACCTGCATGGTGGACGTCGCCCGCTTCTTCCTCGACTTCTGCCAGGATGAGTCCTGCGGCAAATGTCCACCCTGCCGCGTCGGTACCCGCCGCATGCTCGAAATCGTCACCCGCATCTGCGCGGGCCAGGGGCAGCCGGGAGATGTCGAGAAGCTCATCGAGCTGGGGCAGGTCATCAAGGATGCCTCGCTGTGCGGACTGGGGCAGACCGCGCCCAACCCGGTCCTCTCCACGATCCGCTACTTCCGCGACGAATACGACGCGCACATCTACGACAAGCATTGTCCCGCCGGCGTGTGCCCCGCCCTCGTCCGGGCACCGTGCCAGAGTGCGTGCCCGGCGGGCGTGGACGTGCCCGGCTTCGTGTCGCTGGTAGCCGAGAAGCGCTACGCCGAAGCCCTCGCCCTGCATCGCGAGCGCAACCCGTTCGCGTCCGTCTGTGCGCGCGTGTGCTTCCACACCTGCGAAGACAAGTGCCGGCGCGGCACGCTGGACGAGCCGGTGGCCATCCGCGGCGTAAAGCGTTTCATGGTCGAGCAGGAAGTCACCGTCCAGCTCCCCGAGGTGCGCGACAGCGAGGAGAACGCCCGCCGAAAGATCGCCATCATCGGCGCCGGACCGGCCGGCCTGTCCTGTGCGTACTTCCTGGCCCGGCTTGGCTACCGCCCGAAGGTCTTCGAGGCCGAACCGCGGCCCGGTGGCATGCTCGTGCAAGCCATCCCCGCCTACCGCTTGCCCCGCGAGGAACTCGCCCGCGAGGTACGCATGATCGAGCGGCTCGGCGTGGACATCGAAACGAACATGCGGCTCGGCCGCGACTTCACGCTGCGCAGCCTGCGGGAGCAGGGCTACGAGGCCGTCTTCCTGGGCATCGGCGCGCCGCTCGGCGCCCGGCTCGGAATCCCCGGCGAAGACGCGCAGGGCGTTACGGAAGCCCTGCGCTTCCTGCGCGAGTACAACCTCCGCGGCTCGGTCCCCGTGGGGCGGAAGGTCGTGGTCGTCGGCGGGGGCAACGCCGCCATCGACGCCGCCCGGACCGCGCTGCGACTCGGCGCCGAATCCGTCACCATCCTCTATCGCCGCACGCGGGCCGAGATGCCCGCCTACAAGGAAGAGATCGATGAGGCGGAACACGAGGGCGTTCGGCTCGCGATGCTCGTCGCGCCGGTGGAGGTCCTCCAGACCGACGGCCGCGTCGTCGGCCTGAAATGCCGCAACATGGTCCTGGGCGAGTTCGACCGGTCCGGCCGGCGACGACCCGTCAGCGGACCCGACGGCGAGTTCGTGGTCGAATGCGACCAGATCATCGCCGGCATCGGCCAGGTGTTGGAACCCAAGCAGGTCGGGCTGCTCACCGACAACGGCGTCCAGCTCAAGTTCAACCGCAGCGGGTACATCGAGGTCGATCGGCGGACCGGGCAGACGTCCGAGCCGTGGATCTTCGCCGGCGGCGACGCCGTCCTTGGCCCCTCGTCTGTGGTGCACGCCATTGCCCAAGGCGAGCGGGCGGCAGTCGGCATCGACAAACTGCTCACCGGCGCCGAGCACGCCTTCTGGCGCCGGGAGAAGCCGGTGGACACCTTCTTCGATCCCGATGCCGATCCTGTGCAGTACCCCCGGGCGAAGCTGCCCACCATCCCGGTTCACAAACGCAAACGCAACTTCCAGGAGGTGGAGCTGACGTGGTCGGAGCCGGTCGCACGGCGTGAAGCCCGCCGGTGCCTGCGGTGCGACTATCGCGCCCCGGAACCCGCCGAAACCGCCTCGGAACAGCGCACCTAGCCGGTTGTGCAGATGGGAGATAGAAGACCATGACCAAACTCACGATCGACAACATACCCGTCGAAGTCCCCGAAGGGACCACGGTGCTGGAGGCCGCCGAGAAAGCCGGCATCCGCATCCCCACGCTGTGTTATCTCAAGGACGTGCAGGCGCTGGGCGCCTGCCGGGTCTGCGTCGTCGAAGTCGAAGGCGCCTGGACCCTCGTCGCCTCGTGCACCATGCCCGTCGCCGAGAACATGAAGGTCCATACCAACACGCGGCGGGTGCGCGAGGCCCGGCGAACCGTGGTCGAGCTGCTCTTGTCGGAGCACGACGGCGACTGCCAGGTCTGTCCGCGCAACGAGGACTGCGAGCTCCAGAAGGTCGCGCAGGAACTGGGCGTGCGCGAGATCCGCTATGCGGGCGAGCGGGCCCGCCGCTATCAGGACGCCACCACCCCCGCCCTGGTCCGCGACACGGCCAAGTGCATCCTGTGCCGACGATGCGTGACCGTGTGCAGCCAGGTGCAGGGTGTTGCCGCCCTGTGGCCGCAGAACCGTGGGTTCAAGACAGTGGTCGGCCCCGCGTTCTGTCAGGAGCTGGAGGACGTCGTCTGCGTGCAGTGCGGGCAGTGCGCCGCGGTCTGTCCCGTCGGCGCGATCCTGGAGCAGGACCACATCGCCCGCGTCTGGGACGCCCTGGACGATCCGAACAAGCACGTCATCGTGCAGACCGCCCCGGCCATCCGGGCCGCGCTGGGCGAATGCTTCGGGTATCCGCCCGGCACGCGCGTGACCGGCAAGATGGTGGCCGCCCTGCGGCGGCTCGGCTTCGACGCCGTCTTCGACACCGACTTCGCGGCCGACCTGACGATCATCGAGGAAGGGCACGAACTGCTGATGCGGCTCAAGCAGGCGCTGAAGCCGGGCGGGAACGGCCACCGGTTCGGTCCGCTGCCGATGTTCACAAGCTGCTCGCCCGGGTGGATCAAGTTCATGGAGCATTTCTACCCGGAGATGACGGCCCACCTGTCCACCTGCAAGAGTCCGCAGCAGATGTTCGGAGCGGTGGCGAAGACGTATTACGCTCAGAAGATCGGCCGCCGGCCGGAGGACATCTACGTCGTCTCGGTCATGCCCTGCACGGCCAAGAAGTTCGAGGCGCAGCGGCCCGAGATGGATGACAGCGGCGTGCAGGACGTGGATGCCGTCCTCACGACGCGCGAGCTGGCACGCATGATCAAGCAGGCCGGCATCCGCTTCGAACAGCTTCCGGACGAACAGATGGACGCGCCGCTGGGACTGTCCACCGGCGCCGCGGACATCTTCGCCAACACGGGCGGCGTCATGGAGGCGGCCCTGCGGACGGCGTACGAGCTCGTTACCGGGCGCGAGCTGCCCTTCAAGAATCTGCACGTAGAACCCATCGTTGGGCTCGCCGGCGTCAAGGAGGCGACCATCAAGATCACCGGGGCCAAACCGGAATGGTCTTTCCTCGAAGGAGTCGAACTCCGCGTCGCCGTCCCCCACGGCCTGGGCAACGCCCGCCAGGTCGTCGAGCGGATCCGCAGCGGCCAGGCGCAGTACCACTTCGTCGAGGTGATGACCTGCCCCGGCGGGTGCATCGGCGGCGGCGGCCAGCCCCGCCTGACAACCAACGACGTGCGCCAGGCACGCATCGCCGCCATCTACGCCGAAGACGAGAGTCGCCCGTGGCGCAAGTCCCACGAAAACCCCGCGATCCACCAGCTTTATCAGGAGTTCCTCGGCCAGCCGCTGGGCGAAAAATCGCACGAATTGCTGCACACGCACTACGAGTCGCGCTCGCGCGTCTAGCAGCGCAAGCAGCCGGGACGCCCGCGGGCGTCCCGTGCCCGATCCGAAAGCAAAACAATGTGCGACTCCGCCGCCCGCTACCGGGACGGCTGAGCCGCACATTCCGCTTCCGTGGCGGGCGCGGTGCTGATGTAGGTGCGCACCATACCGTCCGCGTTGAAGTCCCGGACCCGAGATGCCGGCCTTACATCCGGGGCAAGAAATATCGCGCCCGGCTTTCGGCCGTGCGGCTGCCCGGGAAGTCCCGCCCGGCGGACTTTCAGCTCTTCCCGGCGCGGCGGCGCGGGAGCTAGAATGCGCAAATGAATCCTGCGCCACTCATCCTGATCGTCGATGACGACCCCGATTTCCTCGATATCAACCGCCGGGTCCTGGAGCCCGCGGGTTACCGCGTGCTGGGCTGCACCGACCCCGCGGAGGCGTGGAAGCATCTCCAGCGCGAGAAGCCCGACCTCGTGCTGACGGACCTCATGATGAGCCGCCTCGATTCGGGCTTCTCGCTGGCGCGGCAGATCAAGGAGGATCCGCGCTTCGCGAACGTGCCGGTCATCATCGCCACCGCGGTGACAAGCCAGGCCGGGTTGGACTTCCGCCCGCGCAGCCCGGCCGATCTGGCAGCCATGCACGCCGACGCGTACTTCGACAAGCCCGTGCCGCCCCGAGAACTGCTGAGCAAGATCGCCGAGCTGCTGAGTCGCTCGCCTTCGACGAGGTGAGCACCTTCACCGGCGGGCCCGGAAAACAGGCAAAAAAAGATGGAAGGTCTAGCCGTGGCGCGCTGCGGGACCTTCCATCGCGGACGTCTGATCCATACACCGGACAGACGCCGACTCGTTGAACGCGCAGGCCCGCGCGGCCTGCGCGCCTCAATCTTGCGCGAAGACCGCGCGGTGATGCAAGCGCTTTTTTGAAAAATCTCGCGCGCCACAGACGACGCGCAGCCGCGCGCGACGTAGTCAAGGTACCCGCCCCGCGCAACCCGTTCGAGGTACGCTGGCCGCGCCACGCACGGCGCCAGCGGCGCGGCGCACGGGACGCACGCCCGCAGCGACGTTTCTTTCGCGCCGATGCGCCCCGACCACGCCGCAGGCCGTCAGGACGTCCGTAGCGCCGCTGTGCACCGTCACTCACGCTGCCCGCACTTCATCTGCGCTGCGCACGCCGCGCGCACCGTTGGTGCGCACGCCAAACGCTAGACTCGTCCGCCTTCGGGGCTCCACTTCAGACGGCGGACAGGTCGCGCACGTCAGGGAACGTGCGTGCGTCCGGGCGCCCGTATGCGAGCACCCTCTGCGACAACGCGCCTGCCACGCCGTTCGCACCCTGCGCAATTCCTCGCTCGTGGAACACGACCGCGCCGCCGAACGCGCAGGCCGACCAGCGGGCAGCCCTGGAGAGGCGCGCCGCAAGCGCAGTCCAACCACCGACGCGCCCGGCGCGTTTGTCCAAAAATCCGCGGAACCCCCTGTTTCGACAGCCGATGGTGGGATTTGAACCCACAACCTCAGCTTTACGAAAGCCGTGCTCTACCGTTGAGCTACATCGGCGGCTGCCCAGGCTGGGCTACTGAGGAAGCTTAGAGTTTGCACGCGCGGGAATCAAGGCCCGAGAATCTGCCCCGGCGGCCGGCGTGCGGAAACCCGCGCAGGTTTGCGCGAAAACACGCTCTCCACCCCGACGACCTTCACGATTATCGCATTTGCGCACCGGGCCAAGACGGTCCTTTGCGGCATACGGCTTGCAGACTATAATGTCGTAGAGAGCGGAGCAGGCTTATAAAGCGACGGCCTCCCTCCTCCCTTCGGCCCGAACACCCCGGTCGTCGCGACCTGCTCCGTTTCTTTTTTTGCGCCCGGTTCGACACCGGCTGACCCCGTTACGATTTGCTCCGGCTGCACGTCCGAGTCATGATTTCCCCAGCGAAGCCGGCTCGTGTCCGGTCACCGATTATGAAGCTGTATCAAGACGTTCCAGATCTGATCGTCACAGCGCGGCGGTGCTACACGTTCGGTCCGCGCCCGCGGCTGACGGAAGCGCTAGCCATCCGCGCGGGCCGAATCGTCGCGGTCGGCACGCGGCGCGCGATGCTCGCGCTCCGCAGTCGACGCACGCGTGTGCTGTCTGTTCCAGACGCGGTTCTGACCCCGGGACTGGTGGATTGTCACACCCACTTCTTCTACTGGGCGCTCGGTGCCGCGCTGGTGATCGACGTGTCGGACCTCGACCATCTCGATGCCGTCCTGGCGCGCCTGCGCGCCGGTGCCCGCACCCGCCACGTCGGCGAGTGGGTGCTCGGCCGCGGATTCGATTACAACCGCTGGGGCACGACGCCGCCCACCGCCCGCGATCTGGATCACGCGATCCCCGACCGGCCCGCGCTGGTCCACAGTCGCGACGGGCACTCCGCATGGCTGAACTCGATCGCATTGCGAAAGCTCCGGATCACCGCGCGCACCCCCGACCCATCCGGCGGTCGTTACCTCCGCGATGCGCGCGGTCAGCCCACCGGCATCGTGCAGGAAGCCGCGCTCGAACACCTGCCGGATCCCCTCCGACTCCTGGCACAACGCACCGATGCCCAGGCACGCGGGATCATCGACCGGGCACTCGTGGCGGCGTATCGCACAGCCTGGCGCTTCGGCATCGTGGGCGTGCACACGATGGACGATGGCCCCTCGCTGACGCATCTGCTGCGTCACCACCGCGAGGGCCGGCTCGGACTGCGCGTCGTGCACGCCGTCCCGCTCGCCCAGCTGGAGAACGCCTGTCGGCTCGGGTTGCGCTCGGGCCTGGGGGACGACTGGCTGTGCATCGGCGGCATCAAGATGTTCATCGACGGGTCGCTCGGCTCTCAGACCGCCTGGATGTTCGCGCCCTACCCGGGTCGCGACCGTGATTGCGGCGTGCCCGTGCTGGCTGGAGACGAGCTGCGCACCGCGGTTCGGCGGGCGGTGGAACACGGCTGGGCCATCTGGGCACACGCGATCGGCGATCGCGCCGTTCACGAGATCGTTGCCGCGATTCGCGCGACGCGCCGGGTCGCGACGCCGGCGATGCCGCACCGTGTCGAGCATGCCCAGTGCGTGCGGCCGGTTGATGTGCGGCGGATGGCAGACGCTGGGATCGTCGCATCGGTACAGCCGTGCCATATACTGGGGGACATCGCGACGGCTGACCGACATTGGCCGCGGGCCCGGCGCAACGCGTATCCGTTCCGACGGCTGCTGAGAGCGGGCGTGACGCTGGCCGCCGGCTCGGATGTGCCGGTCGAGTCGATCGACCCGCGGCGCAGTCTGTACGCCGCCGTCACGCGCACCGACGAACGCGGCGCGCCGGCGGGCGGGTGGTTCCCCGCGGAGCGCATCCGCGCCCAGGACGTGCTGCGGGCGTTCACCCTTGGGGCGGCAGCGGCCGCGGGTCGACCGGCACCCGTCGGCACGCTGCTTCCCGGGGCTCCGGCAGACATTACTATCTGGGCGGACGACCCGTTGGCCGCGCGGCCGGACGAGCTGCTGCATATCCGCATCCACGGCGTCGTCGTGGGCGGATGCTTGCATCTGGCCGGCGCGGATGCCTGAAGGGACGCGGTGCGGACAGTCACATGACCACGAACTACACCATCGGCATCGACCTGGGCGGCACGAATATCAAAGCCGGCATCTGCGATGCCCGCCTCAAACTCGTCGCGCAGGAATCCATCGCTACGGAGGCGGACGGGGGCGTCGAACACGTCTTGGCGCGCATGGCAGGTCTGGTCGAAGAGCTCCAACGGCGAGCAGACCTGCGCCGGCAGGACATCCTGGGGCTTGGCGTCGGAGCACCCGGCCCCATGTCCCACCGCGAAGGGATCATCCATCATGCACCCAACCTGCCGGGCTGGGTCAAAGTGCCACTGCGCGACCGTCTGGCCGCATTGTCCGGGTTGAACGTGGTCCTGGAAAACGATGCCAACGCCGCCGCGTTCGGTGAGTACGCCGCCGGAGCCGGGCGGGGCGTCCGCGACATGGTGATGTTGACGCTGGGAACCGGGATCGGCGGGGGGATCGTGCTCGATGGGCGTCTGTGGCGCGGCCGCTTCGACAACGCCGGCGAGATCGGTCACATGATCATCGTCCCCGACGGCCGGCCATGCCCGTGCGGACAACACGGCTGCCTGGAACGCTATGCCTCCGCCAATGCTGTGGCGGAGCGCTTACGCGAAGCGGTTCATCAGGGCGCGGATTCGCTGTTGCGGCCGCAGGTCCTCGCGGGCGTGCCGTTCGACGCCCGGGAGGTTGTAGCGACGCTGGACCGCGGCGACACGCTGGCTGCCCGGATCTGGGACGAGACCTGTTACTACCTCGCGCTTTCGGTGGTGAACCTCCAGCACCTGCTCAACCCGGAGCTGGTTGTCTTCGCCGGGGGGCTCATCAATGCCGGCGAGCGGTTGCTGTCCGGCGTGCGGCGACACTTTGAAAAACTGAGCTGGAAGATCGCGCCGGACGCACCGCGGATCGCGTTCGCCACGCTGGGGACCGACGCCGGCACGATCGGCGCCGCTGCCCTCGCACGGGAGGCCTTTGGCGGCACGGCGCTCTGAGCCGCAGCGGGACGCCAGTGGTCAGCGACAGCTCTCTATGCGGCTCGCCGCCCCGTGTAGCGCGGTGGTCGCCATGGGCACGTGGACGCTAGCCGCACCCCCCGGATTGCACCGGCATCAGCCGCCCGCTGACCCCCGAATCGCGTCGGGGGGTCGGAAATCAGGCCCGCCCAGCGCGTCTGTCACCGTCGCCGAAGCAGCGCAGCCGCGATCATTAGCAGGGCAGCCGTAGCCGGCTCGGGGATCGGCGGCGGGGGAGGCGGCGGTGTCGGCGGCGGCGGCGGCGGTTGAGGCTTCTCCGGTTCCTCCGGCGGCGTCGGTTTCGGCGGCGGGACGCGCGGATTGCTGGGCGTGTTGCGCGTCACCGTCGCCGTGCGGGAGGTCGAGCCCGGCGGCTCGAAGTCGGGGAACGGGTTGGGTATCCCACTGACGTAGCCCGAACCGGCTCCGCCGGGCGTCGCCCCACCACCTCCACCTCCTACTGATTCGCCGAGGAAGCGGTATGCCGACTCGCCGTTGATCGTGAATCCGGCCATCGGCCCGTAACCGACGTTTCGCTCATGCCATAACTCGATCTCAGGCCACAGCTCATTCGGGTTGATGCGGAAGATCAGCAGCAGATCGCTGCGCGCCCGCAAGCCGAAGTCCTGCCAATCGTGCGGATCAACAGGGCTCCACATCCATGCGGCCCGGCGGTCCAGGCCTTCGACCGTGCCCAGCGGTCCGAAACCATTCGCACCGGCGAGCGCCGCCTTCTGCCACGCGAACGTGCGTGACGCCCGCCGGACATGCTGTGCGATCTCGGCCGTCGCCGGGGCGGGCTGGTCGAATTCGCGCGGCCCCGGCGGCAGGTAAACTTCCCACGTCGGATCGCCGCTGTAAACCGGAATGCCGTTGAAGATCAGCTCAGCCAGCACACCCCGCTGGCCTTCGAGCGCTCCCCAGACGACCAGAAAGATGTACCGCTGGTCTTCCACCTCGAACTGGAAGGCCCGCACGGTCGCGGCCTGACCCGCGTCCGGCTCGTGGCTGGCAATCAGCTCCATGTCAGCCCCGTTGGCAGCCCCCTTGTACAGGGCGAAACGGCCAGTCACGTACACCTTGGCGTACACCGACGTCGTCATGTCGGCCGCCTGCGTGGCCGCTGTGACGGCCAGCGCGCACGACAGAATACATGCGTCCCAGCGCATGGCTCTCACCTCTTCCCGCCGGTCCTTGCCAGCGGAGCAATATGCGTACGGGAAACCCGAGAACCGCGTTTCGCCGCGAGCTGTCGTGTCTGACCAATACTATGGAACGGGTCACGCGGCGGGCAACGCCCGTCCAGGTACATCAGACTTGCGACGTGTTTCCCCCCGCCTGTTTCGTTACCGAAGGCCGATTTTATCGGCCAACCGCGGAAGTGCAGCCGCGCTTTTTACGCATGGTCAGGTAACTGCATCGCCGAGTGTCCTGCTGACGCGTTGTGAGTCAGGACAGCGCCACGAACTCGCGCCACAGTCGCCGCGCAAGCAAAGGGGCATCGACCGGAAGCTTGTCCCACTCGGACCGCGTGTACACCCACACATCGGCCGGCACGGGCAGACCCTCGGGTTCGTACCGCAGCGGGCGCCGCATCCACGGTTCGTCGCTGTGGGAGACGATCACGATGATGTCCAGATCACTCCCGACGCCCCAGTCTCCACGGGCATAGGACCCCACACATCCCACCTGCTCGACGAGCGGGTCGCGGGCTCGCAGCCGGCCGGCCCAATCCCGGGCCGCGGCCAGCAGCCCTTCCGGCACAACCGTTGACGGCGAAAGCTCTTCGAGCAGCTTTCGCACGGTGTCGCCCCAGGCCTCCTGAGCGCCGGAGATGGACCGCCTTCACAGCCATCTCGGCCGCCTGCTGGGCAGCGAAACACGCCCACTCGTGAAACCCGGAGGTCGCGCTGGCCGAGGCGTGCGCCAGGTTTCGTTCCGCTTGCCGAAGCCAGTCCTGCGCCCGATTCGCCACAACGGCATTATGCTCATGCTCTGCGGCCAAGCACGTGGCGCGGGCGTTGCTGCAAGGGGGCGCCGAAGGCGATAAAATGTTCAGCCATCTGGGGACCCGCGCGAGTCTGGAGAGCGAATGAGCGACACGCCCGGAACGCAGCACATCCTCACGCCCATCGTGCGTGAAATGGAGGAATCCTACCTCACCTACGCAATGAGCGTGATCATGGCGCGGGCGCTGCCGGACGTCCGCGACGGGCTCAAACCCTCCCAACGGCGCATCCTGGTGGCGATGCATGATCTGAACCTCACGCCCCGGGCCAAGCACCGCAAGTGCGCGAAAATCTGCGGCGATACGAGCGGCAATTACCACCCGCACGGCGAGGGGGTCATCTATCCAACCCTGGTGCGCATGGGCCAGGAATGGAGCATGCGGCACCTGCTCGTCGATCCGCAAGGGAACTTCGGCAGCATCGACGGCGACCCGCCGGCGGCCATGCGCTATACCGAAGCGCGGCTGGCCGGACCGGCCGAGGAGATGCTGGCCGACCTCGACAAGGAAACAGTCGACTTCGAAGACAACTACGACGGCACACGCAAAGAGCCGGTCGTGTTGCCCGGGAAGTTCCCGAATCTGCTCGTCAATGGCGCCGAGGGTATCGCGGTCGGGATGGCAACCCGGCTGCTGCCGCACAATCTCCGCGAGATCTGCGAAGCGATCATCGCGTACATGAACAATCCGGAGATCACGCTCGACGAGCTGATGAAGATCGTGCCCGGGCCGGACTTCCCCACCGGGGGCGTCATCTGCGGCACGGACGGCATCCGCGAGGCGTACGCCACCGGCCGCGGGTCGCTGGTAGTGCGCGGCGTGCTCCACACAGAGGAAACCCGGTCCGGCCGGCTTCAGATCGTCGTCGATGAAATCCCCTACGGTGTCCTGCTTCCGACGATCAAGGACCGCCTGCTGGAGGCGATTGAGAGCGGCCAGATCCGGGGCATCGAAGACATCCGCGACGAATCCGGCCGCGAGAAGCTGGTCCGGCTCGTCATCGTGCTGAAGAAGGACGCGAACCTCCAGGTCGTCACGAACCAGTTGTGGCAGTACACGCCCCTGCAAAGCACGATCCACGCCCTGAACATCGTGCTCGTCAACCGCGTGCCGAAGACGCTGAATCTCAAGCAGCTTATCGAGCACTTTGTCCGGCACCGCGTGGATGTGATCCGTCGCCGATCGGCGTTCCTGCTGCGCAAGGCCCGGCAGCGGGCACACGTGGTGGAAGGGCTGATCCTGGCCGTCGCGGACATCGACACGATCATCCGCATCATCCGCGAGTCGCCCGACGTGGACACCGCCCGGACCCGGCTGATGGCCTGCCCGTTGCGGCTCAGTCCGCAGGCGGCGGTGCGCCGGCTGCTGCCGGCGGCCTTCGTGGAACGGACCTCGGCCGCCGAGCAGCATCTCACGCACACCCAGGCCGACGCGATTCTCGCGTTGCAGCTCCGCCGGCTTACCGGCCTGGAGATCGAGGAACTGGCGCGCGAGTATGGTCGGCTCGTGGAGGAGATCGAGGGCTACGAGCTGATCCTCAGCGATGAACGCCGTGTACTGGACATCATCGCCGAGGATTTGCGGGAACTGGCGGAGAAGTACGGTGACGCGCGGCGGACCAAGATTGCCGGCCCGGTCGGCGAGCTGGAACTGGAGCAGCTTGTCGAGCGGGAGGACGTGGTCGTCACGATTTCTCACGAGGGGTACGTCAAACGGGTACCGCTGGATGCGTTCCGCAGTCAGGGCCGGGGTGGCAAGGGCATCCGTGGGGCGGAAAGCAAGGACGGCGACTTCATCGAGCTGATGCGCGTCTGCTCGACGCACGACTATCTGCTGTTCTTCACCAACCGCGGGCGGGTCTACTGGCTGCGGGTGTTCGACATCCCGAGCCTGGCCCGCACCAGCCGCGGGCGCTCGCTGGCCAACCTCGTGACCATGCAGCCCAACGAACGGCAGATGGCCGTGCTGCCCGTGCGCGCTTTCGAAGAGAAGTTCGTTTTCTTCGCCACCGAGAAAGGGGTCGTCAAGAAGACCCCGCTGTCGGCGTTCGCCAACCCGCGTCCCAGCGGCATCCAGGCGATCACGCTTGATCCGGACGACGCGGTGGTGAAGGCGTCGCTGACCGGGGGCAACGACGAAATCGTGCTCGGCACGCGCCTGGGCATGGCGTGCCGCTTCCGCGAGAGCGAGGTCCGTGCGATGGGCCGGACGGCGCGGGGCGTGCGCGGCATCACACTCGACCGCGACGACTGCGTCGTGGACATGATTGTGGTCCAGCCGGGCATGAGCGTCCTGACGGTCTGTCAGAACGGCTACGGCAAGCGGACCCCGGTCGAGGAATACCGGCTGACCCATCGGGGCAGCAAGGGGGTCATCAATATCCGGGTTACGGAGCGCAATGGGCCAGTGATCGCATTGCGGGCCGTGACCGATGAGGATTCGCTCATGCTGATTACGGCCCAGGGCAACCTGCTGCGCATGGAGCTCTCCGAGCTGCGCGACATCGGCCGTGCCACGCAGGGCGTCCGGCTGATCCGCGTCGAGGAAGGGGACAGCGCGGTTGCGGTCGCCAAGGTCGTCAGCGAGAAGGAGGAGAAAGAGATCGACGAGGGGGGACCCGAGTTCGCAGGGCCGGGCGGCATCGCAGAGCCGGGCCCCGCTACAGCGGAGGACAATGCGTCAGGGGTTTCCACGGAACCCGACGCTTCCGAGGAACAGCAACCGGATACGAACACGTGAGTTGAGCGCCGGGTCGCCCGGATCGGCTTGCGGACGCGCGCCCTCGGCCGCTACGCTGCCCGGTCTGACGGCGGGTCGACCCCGAAGAAGCGGAGTCTGGAAGAAAGGTGCACCCATGATGCGAGTTGCGATGATGTTCTGCTTGATTGTTGCATTACCGGCCGCGTGGGCGGATGAACGGCACCATGATGCCAGTAAGCCCCAGCCGTTGAGCGCCCCGCCCAAGCCGATGTTGGAGCCGACGACAGCCCCCGCAGCAAGTCAGCCGAGCACGACCGCGCCGACCACACGGCCGGCGACAGCGCCTGCTACGCAGCCCGCGACGCAGCCCGCCGCAGCTCCTCCGGCACCGACCCCCGCCGGTGGCGACCTGCACCCGCAAGTCACGCTGCATACGACCCATGGGGACATCGTCGTGGAGCTGGACGGCGAGAAGGCACCGATCAGCACCAAGAACTTCGTGGACTACGTCGAAGCCGGTTTCTACGACGGGACCATCTTCCACCGCATCATTTCCAACTTCATGATCCAGGGCGGCGGCTACACCCCCGAGTTCACCGAGAAGCAGATCGGCCTGCGCCCACCGATCAAGAACGAGTGGCAGAACGGGCTGAAGAACGTACGGGGGACCATCGCGATGGCGCGCCGCGGCTGGGCGCCGGGAATGCCGGAGTCCGCCAAGGAGCAGGCGGCCAACTCCGCAACCGCCCAGTTCTTCATCAACGTGGTCGACAACCCGCAGTTGGACCAGCCCCAGGCCGATGGGGCGGCGTATGCGGTGTTCGGGAAGGTCATCCGCGGGATGGACGTGGTCGACCGGATCCGCAACATCGAGACGATCGAGCATCCACGGCTGCCAATGGGAAAGGTGGTCCCCAAGGAGCCGGTCGTCATCCTGACAGCGAAGGTGACCGGACCGTACGACCGCGAGAAACTGGCCGCCCGGGTGGTGGAGGCCGGCCTTAGTCCTGAACTCGTGGCCTACATCCGCAAAGTCGAGGCGGAGACCGGCAAAAAAGTCGAGCGCACGGCCAGCGGGCTGATGTACATCATTCTTCAGGAGGGCACCGGGCCGCAACCCGGCAAGGCGGATGCGGTCGATGTGCATTACACCGGCACCTTCCTGGACGGCAAAAAGTTCGACAGCTCCCTCGACCGCAATGAGCCTTTCACCTTCTCGCTCACCGGCGGAGTCATCCGCGGCTGGCTCGAAGGCGTCGCGCTCATGAAGGTGGGTGAGAAACGCCGCCTGATCATTCCGCCCGAGCTGGGTTACGGTCCGCAGGGACGGCCGCCGGTCATCCCGCCGAACGCCACGCTGGTCTTCGATATCGAGCTATTGCGCGTGCGAGGACCGATCTAGCCGGCGGACCGCGACGGCGGGCCCGGTGGCAACGGAATGAGCACGGCGACGCTGCTTCTCATCGCGGTCGGGCTTGCCATGGACGCCCTGGCAGTCGCTCTGGCCGCCAAAGTCACTTTGCGCACCGTCAGCCCGCGCCAGGTCTTCCGACTGGCGTTCCACTTTGGGCTGTTCCAGGCCGGCATGCCCGTGCTCGGCTGGCTGGCCGGCCGCGGCGTGTCGGGGCTGATCCAGACCTGGGATCACTGGGTGGCATTCGCGCTGCTCAGCGCCATCGGCGGCAAGGCCATCTACACGGCGGCTCGCGGGGGGCCCGAAGCGCAAGCGCGCGCCGACCCCACGCGCGGCCTGCGGCTGGTCGTACTCTCCCTGGCCACCAGCATCGATGCGCTGGCCGTGGGACTGACGTTCGCGTTCCTCCAAGTCCGCATCTGGCAGCCGGCGGTTGTGATCGGCCTGATCACCGCGGCACTCACCACCATCGGCATGCTGACCGGCAGCCGGCTGGGGACCCGTTTCGGACGTTCCATGGAGTTCGTCGGTGGCAGCGTGCTGATCTGCGTCGGAGCCAAAATCCTCGTGCAGCACCTGACGCAGGTCTGATCGCGCGGCGCGCGTACGTCTGCCTGCGCATAGTCGCGCCGCGTGCGCCACGTGGGCGGTCCGTAGCAAACGTCAAAAATCCAGGCCCAAGTCCAGGGCCTGGGCTGAGTGCGTCAGCGCTCCGACCGAGATTCGGTCAACCCCGGTCGCCGCGATGGCCCCCACGTTATCCAGTCGCACGCCGCCGCTGGCCTCAAGAAGCAGACGACGAGCACCGGGCCGCGCGGGATCCGGCCGCAAACCCAAGGCGTCCCGCTGGGCCACCGCCGCCCGCAGATCGTCCAGGGTAAAGTTGTCCAGCAGAACCACGTCCACCGCCGCCACCTTGCAGACTTCCGCGAACTGCGCGAGCCGGTCCACCTCCACCTCGACGAACGCGGGGCGGCGCGGCAGCCGGGCCAACCACTGTTCCAGCGCGGCGGCCAGACGTTCGACCGGGATTCCTGCCAAGTGGTTGTCCTTGATAAGCACGGCGTCGTAGAGGCCGTGGCGGTGATTCGTCCCGCCGCCGATGCGGACCGCGTACTTGTCCAGCTCCCGCCAGCCGGGGATGGTCTTGCGCGTGTCAAGGACCTCCACGCCCGGGTTGGCAGCCCGGGCGGCGTCCACAAAACGGCGTGTCAGCGTGGCCACGCCGCTCAAGCGCCCCAGGAAGTTCAGCAGCGTTCGCTCCACCGCTAGGACGGCCGCCTGCGGGCCCCGCACCGTCGCCACGATCGAACCGGGTGCAACGGAATCCCCGTCGCGGCAGGTACGCCCGTGCACCGCAGCCGGCTCGAAGGCCAGTGGCAGCCCCAGGCGCCCCGCGAAGGAGGAGCAGATCAGCGGGGCCAGCGCCAGTCCGCCGATTACACCGGCCTGGCGCACGGTCACACGGCCGGTCACCGGACGAAGCGCGTCCGGCAACAAGGCAGACGTGATGTCCCCGGCGCCGAGATCTTCATCGCGGGCCGCGTCGATCAACCGGAGAGTCGCTTCTGACCAGTTCTGCACGGCGGTATTTCCGCGGTCCTGAATTGCCCGTGGCGCAGGGTCAACCTGGAGGGGCGGCAGTGGGCGGACGTGGCGCGGAGTCCCGCCGCTGCTCGGGGCGCGTCAGACCAACCGCCCACGCCAGGCCGCCGGTCAACACCACCACCGCCAGGTACAGGAAGACCGCGTGCCGCGTCCGGATGACCGGCCGACCGCCTTCCACCCACGTCAACAACAGCCCGATCGCGGCGTACACGATGGTCAGACCGTAACACACGAAGACCGTCTGACGGACGGACAAGCCGCGCTGCACGAGCTGATCGTAGAAGTGGCTCCGGTCGCCCTCGAAAATGGAGCGCCCCGCGCGCCACCGCCGGAACATCGCCAAGGCGGTATCGAACACCGGCAGCGCGAAAATCATCAGCGCCCCGATCACCCAACGAAAGATACCGCGCTCGGCAAAAAGCAGGATCAGCATGCCGCAGTTGTAGCCCAGCAGCACGCTGCCAGCGTCGCCCATGAAGATGCGCGCCGGGTTGAAATTCCACGGCAGAAAGCCCAGCGCGGCCCCCAGCATGGCGATCGACAGCACGAGACGCAGCGGGTCGCCGCTGTCGCTGTAGTTCCAGATGGCCAGGTGCGACGCCAGCAGGAAGAAGCCCAGAGAAATGATGGCTGTGACGCCGCTGCACAGCCCGTCGAGTCCGTCGATCAGGTTGGCGGAATTGCACGCCCCGAGCACGACGAACACACTGACCAGCACGGAGAGGGGCAGCGCCAGGGCGTTCACCGCCGGGGCCCACCAGCCGGGCAGCGTCAGTCCACAGTCACGGAGCAGCACGGCCAGGCCGTCGGCCAGGGAGGCGACCAACCGAAACCCCGTCCCGGTCGCGAAAATGACCGCGGCGACGATGACGGTGCCGACCAGCAGGCGGGTACGTGGCAGCACCGGGCGAATGTCGTCGATCAGTCCCAGTCCGGACATGGCGACGCCCCCGAGCAGGTACGGCAACAGGCGCGGCCATTGGCAGGTGCCCGTCGTCATGGCAACGACGATCGTCACGGCCCACGCCAGACAAATCGCCGCCCCGCCCAGGTAGGGAATCGGCCGGCCATGCGGCTTGAGGGCCCGGTCCGGGATGTCCAGGATGCCGTAGCGATGGGCCAGCCGCATGGCCACTGGGGTGGCAAAGACCGCGACCGCGAACGCCAGCAGGCCGAAGTTCTGATAGTGGCGAACGATGTCGAGAAAGGCGTCCATCTGCGGGCGCCAAGTATACCCCTGTCGACCCACGGAGACACCCGTCCTCGCCGGCCTGCCCTGGTCGCCACCTGAGGCGCTACCGAACTTCGGCAAGCTGCTCCGGCGTCAGACGGCAGACCAGCGTCTCGAACTTCCCACCGCGCGTCCGCTCAATCTGCTCTTCCAGGACAACGCGAACGTCAACGGGGCCAAGATAGCCGGTGAGGTTGCGGCAGATTTGCTCGCCGTCGTGCGGCTGATAGCCACGCGCCGGCACGATTCGCACGCAGAAGCGGTCCCAGTCCTCCTGCACGATCTGACATTCACGAATGTGCGCCACACCGGACAAGGCACGACCGAGGCGCGTGATGCGTCGCCCATCGCGCAGCACCAGGGCCGCGTTGGAACGTCCCTCGAGGCGCCGCAGGATCGGGAAAGCGGGGCGATCCGGCGAGCGCGACGGCTCCAGCGCTCCGCGGTCTCCGATGCGGTAGCGCAGAAAGACCTGCGTGTGATTGATGAGACTGGTGCACACGAGCTCCCCGACCTCCCCGGCCGGTAACGGCTGACCGTCCGCGCCGAGGACCTCGACGATCCCGTAATCCGGGCTGACATACATCTGCCCGTCTGGCCCCTCGACGGCAAAAACGGCACACTCGTTGCAGCCGTACTGATCAAACACGCGGACTCCCAGACCCCGCTCGATCACGGCGCGGTGCTCGGGATAAAGCATTTCACCACTGGTCGTGGCCGTCCCCAGCCGCAGGGGCTCTTCACCGTGCTCAAGGACGTACTGCGCCAGGGCGTAGAGACTGGAAGGATAACCCATGATTCCACAGTATGGCCGCCGCCGCAGCTCCGCGACATAGGCGCCCAGATGAGACCGGCTCAGGTGATAACTCGACATGTAAAGCTGCTTCCATGCGTAGTTGTAGCACCAGAACGGGGGCTTCGAGCGCCCCGGGGGCACGAGTCGCCGACCTCCCAGCATCACGTACGGCCGACGCCCGAATTCAATGCCGGCCACGCGCAGGCATCGGGCGTGATAGTAGGCGTAATTGAGTTGAATTGTGCGATCGGTGTGGAAAAGCCGCAGCGGCGTGCCCGTCGTCCCGCTGGTGCTCCCGCGGCGCAACTCGGCGGGCGCTAAGGTCTCATCCACAAGCAGCTCGGGAGTCTCGCGCACAACCTGCTTTTCGAGAACCGGCAAGCACGTCAGGTCCGTCACCGTGCGAATGTCGTCCGGATGGAGTCCGAGCCGGCGAAAAAGCGCGCGATAGTACGGGACGCGCGTCGCCGCGAGCCGGACCAGAGCGCGCAACTGTTCATCTACATACGCTGCCATGCGTTCCGGCGACCAGCTCTCGCGGGCAATGATCTCGGCAAGCGCCACGCGAAAGACCGGCCCGAACCGCTGCCGTCCCAGTCGCCAACCCTGCACGGTGGCAGCCAGGTCGGGCAAACCGCGTACGGCCCAGACAAGGCGCAGCTTGAGGTCTTTCATCGTCTGCCCAGATCAGAGGCTTCCCCGTCTGCGGGGTTATCCGTAGCCGCACCCCGCATGAGTTGCGAGGGTGGAACATTGTAGCGGGGCGACGAAGGGTCGGTATCGCCGACGTCACTGCGGAGCACGCGCGCCGGCACGCCCCCGACGATGCAATGATCGGGAACATCCTGGGTCACGACAGCGCCGGCGGCTGCCAACGCACCTGCGCCGATGCGCGTTCCGCCCAAAACAACCACATGCGCACCCAGCCAGCTTCCGCGCCCGATGTGAATGGGCGCGTTCCGCCCATGGCCCCAGCGATACGACAAATTCAGCTTCCCATGGTCGCCCGTGATCGCTACGCAGAAGGGCGCAAACTGGACTTCGTCCTCAATGGTGATGCCCGCCGAACCGTACAGCCAGCAGGAGTACCCGATGAAAACGTCATTCCCCACATGGATGCGCCGGCTGTGCGCGAACACGACATGGCGCGCGACCTGAAAGTTGCGCCCCACGGAGCCGAACGCCGGTCGCAACAGCCAGCCGCGCAGGCGCAGCACCGGAATGAAGTCCGGCAGCCAGCCCGTGGCAAGCATCACGGCGTGGCACCAGACGTAAGCGAGAATGCGCGACATACCAGCGCTTCAATCCTCCGCACGATCACCGCTGGCGTCGAGACCGCCAGTCAGACGCGCCCAGACCAACTCGACGAACCGCTCCACCGTCCAGTTCTGCACCCGCGCGCGTCCGGCGCGAATGAGTTCGCGGCGCAGCGCGCCGTCTGCAATCAGTCGTGTAATCGCCCGGGCCAGGGCTTCCGGATCGCGCGGGGGAACCAACAACCCGTCCACTCCGTCGCTCACGCTGGACGGTATACCGCCCACATTGGTACTGATGACCGGTACGCTGCGCGCCCGCGCCTCGACCAGTACCCGCGGCGTGCCTTCGGACAGACTGGGCAGCACCAGGATGTCCGAGCGGTCGATCTGTCCAAAAAGCTCATTCCCAAAGGCCGCATAACCTTCCCAGGTCACGCGTTCGGCGCAGCCCAAGGAACGGGCAAGCTGCTCGAGCCGGGTTTTCTCATCCGAGAAACGGCCGCTGGCCCCGACGACGGCCAGATACACGGGCCGGTCGCTCTGGATCAAAGGCAGCGCGCGGATAAGGTACTCCAACCCCTTCTCCGGCCGGATGAAGCCAACAAAGAGCAGACGGATGGTCGGACCGGTGCAGGTGTCCTCACCTACGCGAATATCGCGCTCCGTGATGCTGGTGCTGACCACGGTCTGTGTGCGGGGCGAACGGAACAGGCGTGCCACTTCGGCGCCGTTGGCCAAGACCCACGCGCCGCTCAGCGTGATCCCCAGCCGCGTCATGCACTGCTCAAACCGCGCGAACACCACCCCCAGACGATGCGTCACGGCACCGTACCCGCGCCGCTCGGCCTTGAGGACCGCCACGGGATTCCCTACCAGCCAGTGAACGACACGCCGCCCGCGCAGGCGCGCCAAAACGTGTACAACCCAGATGAGTGGAAAGCTGCCGCGCAAAAGAAGCACATCTCCACGACCAACCATCGCCGCGTAATCGCGCAACAATCGTAGGGGGTGCCCCAGCGCATGCAGCGTGCTGGTGCGCGGAAACCACGGGTGCACCACGACATTCGTATCCGGCAACGGATAATCGCGGTCCGGCTCGGATTGCTCGAGTACAAAGGGGGCGTGGTAGTGCAGCTCGGACACGCGCTGCGCCAGCAGTTCGACGATGCGACCGAAAGAATGATGCGTGTACCAACGGCCGTCGCGGCGCACAACCCCGTTGCCACACACCGCAAGCCGCAGCTTGCCTCCACACGCGCCCATCGCACCGTCCTGCCCGCAGCAGCTTGCTGGCTGCCCAAAACCCCGATTCTAACTATCGCTTCCGACCCGTCCACCGCGGCCGCGAACTCGAGTCCGAACCCCCAAACGGCGCGCGTGGCCCCCGCGCCACGAAATGGGTATAGTCGCGACATGGCGTGCTGACATGCGACAACGCAGCACCGGTGCGCGCGCCCCCGAGCCGCCCCGCCCGGTGCCGAGCGAGTCACCGTGGAAAAAGGGGCGGTCTTGCAATAGCCAGTCGCCGCGAATGATGCCCCCAGAACCGTCCAAGCCGTTCGTCTCCGTAGTGCTTCCCATCCGCAACGAGGCGGACTTCATCGAACGCTGTCTGCGCAGCCTGTTGGCCAATGATTACCCGGCCGATCGCTTCGAGCTTCTGGTGGTAGACGGCCAGAGCGACGACGGAACCCGCGCGATCGTCCAGCGACTGGCCGCCGCGGAGCCGCGCATCCGCCTGCTGGACAACCCCCAACGCATCGTCCCGCACGCCATGAACCGCGGCATCCGCGAAGCCCGGGGCGACATCATCATCCGCGTGGACGGCCACGCCGATGTCCCGCCCGATTTCATCCGCCGCAACGTGGAAGAGTTGCAGGCCCATCCGGAGGCGTGGTGCGTCGGCGGCCCGGTGGAGACGGTGAACGAAACTCCCATCGGACGGGCCATCGCCGGGGCGATGACGTCCCGCGTCGGCGTCGGCAACGCGCTCTTCCGCCTCGGCAACTACGAAGGGTACGTGGACACGTTGGCCTTCGGAGCCTATCGCCGCTGGGTCTTCGACCGGATCGGACTCTTCGATGAGGAACTCGTCCGTAACCAGGACGACGAACTCAACCTGCGGATTATCCTCGCCGGCGGCAGAATCTTCATGACGCCACGCATCCACAGCCGCTACTATCCCCGCACTTCGCTGCGCAAACTCGCCAAACAATACTTCCAGTACGGTTTCTGGCGGATTCGCACGATTCAGAAGCACCGGCAGCCCGCGACCCTGCGGCAGGTCGTGCCGCTGGCGTTCGTGCTCGCACTGATCTTGCTGGCCGTGGCCGCCCTGCTGTACCCCCCGGCGGTCTGGCTGCTGGCGACCTACCTGGGCGTGTACCTGCTCGGACTGCTGGCCGGGACCGTGGACGTCGGGCGACGCACCGGCTGGCGCGCGGCCTTGCTCGCCCCCGTCGTCTTTGTCATCCTGCACTTCGGCTACGGACTGGGCAGCCTGAAAGGCGTCGTATGGTTTCTCATTCTGCGGCGGGGTCCCGGACAGCGGCCGGAGGAACACGCACTCTCGCGTTGAGGCCGGCGGTCGCCGGGCCGGCGGCCGAGCCGGAACCGGCCAGGCTCACCGCGATCGGGAGCCCGCGGAAGTCGAGAACTTGAGAACTCACCCATGCTCGCACGGCTCTACATAGCTACCGGCGGCGTTCTCCGACCCCGCGCCAACCCACAGACGGCGCGCGAACGCTACGAAGCCGCCGTGGCCGCCTTCTTCGGCGGCGGGCATGCCTTCGCCTTCTGGAAGGGGCGCGTGGCGCTGTACGCGCTGCTCAAAGCTCTCGGCGTCGGCGCCGGCGATGAGGTAATCGTCCCGGGCTACACGTGCGTCATGGTGCCGGGACCGGTCGTATACCTGGGGGCGCGGCCGGTCTATGTGGACATCGAGCCACGGTTCTACACGACCTCGCCCGAGGCTGTCGCCGCAGCCATCACCAGTCGAACGCGCGCCATTCTCGTACAGCACACCTATGGCTATCCGGCCCCGGTGCCCGCCATTCGCGCCGCCGCCGATCCCCGTGACATCCCGGTCATCGAGGATTGCTGCCACACCTTTGGCGGGCGTGTCGATGGCCAACGGCTCGGGACGCTGGGACGGGCGGCGTTTTTCAGCAGTCAGTGGAACAAACCCTTCTCGACCGGCCTGGGCGGGCTGGCGCTGACTCACGACCCCACCCTCGCCCGCCGGATCCGGATGGAACAGGAACATTACCCCTTGCCGTCGCGGGGGGCCGCCTTCATGCTCGCGGCCCAACTTCTGGCCTACGAGCTCCTGGTCTTTCCCGCGACGACGGCCTACGCGACGCGGCTGTTCCGCTGGCTCACGCGACGCGGGCTGGTGGTGGGCAGCTCGGGGCGCGCCGAGTTCGAACCGCTCATGCCGGCGGACTACCTGCGCGGAGCGGCGCGCGTCCAGTGCCGTCTGGGACAGTTCGAGGTGGCACGCATCCAGCAGAATCTGGCCGCGCGCCGGCGGGCGACCGAGTTCTACCGCGCTGAGCTCCCCCGACTCGGCTACCCCGTCCCCGACCTGCCGGCCGGCTGGGACGTCCCCCTGCTGCGCTTCCCCATCCGCGTCGCCAACAAGACCGAGGCCCTGGCACAAGCCGCGCGCTATAAGGTCGAAATCGGCTCCTGGTTCGAATGTCCATTGCACCCGGCCGAGACCGACCATCAGGCCTTCGGCTATACGCACGGTCAGTGCCCCGTCGCGGAGCGCGCCGCGGCGGAAGTCATCAACCTGCCCACGCACCGGCGGGTCACGCCGCAGGACCTGATGCGCACCCTGGAATTCGTGGAGCGCGTCTGTCGGCCGGCCAACCCCGCAGGCTGAGCGGAGTGACTTGCGCCCGGAGAACCACGCGTGCACATCGGTCTGTACCACGAACCCCTACACACCGACGGCCGCGGCTTCGACACGTACGGCGGGTACGCTCGGTACGTCCTCGAATTCGCACGTCACTTCGAGCGCGTGACCGTCTTTGCGCCCGTCACGGACCAGCCCACCTATTTCAGCGGCTGCCCGCTGAATGCCCCCAACGTCACCGTCGCCCCCCTGCCCTTCTTCACCACGCACGTGCAGGCCTATCGCCACGCCCCCGCGATCGTACGCGTCTTCCGAAAACATGCCGACGCGCTCGACGTCATCAACGCCCGCGGCACCGCCCCCCTCGCCTACGTGCTCTGGTGGCTGACCCGGAAGCGCGCCGTACCGTTCATGTATCATTTCTCTTCTGACCCGTTCGAGATGATCGCCCGCAGTCCCAAGTATCGCGGGCTCTACCGCTGGTTCGCCCGCACCGCCTACGGCTGCGAGTTCGCCATCCAGAAGTACATCATGCGGCGGAACTACTCGTTTACCGACGGCAGTGCGATCTGCGCCCGGTTGCGCCGCTATACCCCGAACGTCGAACCGATCGTCCTTTCAACCTTGCAGCCGGAAGACTACTACCAGCGCGACGACAGTTGCACGGGCGCGGTGGTCCGCCTCCTGTACGTCGGGTATCTGCGGCAGGGCAAGGGGCTGGACGACCTGATCGAGGCCGTCGGCATTCTCCGCCGGGCCGGGCGGCCGGTCGAGCTGGAGCTGGTCGGTGAAGGCGAGCTGCGCGGACCGCTGCGGGAGCAGACGCGGCGCGCCGGGCTGGAAGAGTGCGTACATTTCCGCGGGTACCTGCCCCTGGGGCCGCAACTGAACGAGGCATACAACACGGCAGACATCTTCGCTTTGCCCTCGCTGAGCGAAGGCTCGCCGCGCGTCGTGCTGGAAGCCCTGGGCCACAGCCTGCCCGTCGTGGCTACGCCGGTCGGCAACATCCCGGAGCTGCTCGGCGAGGGGCGGCGCGGCGTGCTGGTGCCGCTGCGGGATCCGCCGGCGCTGGCCGCCGGGATCGCGCGTCTGATCGACGACGGCGCGTTTCGTCGGCAATGCATCCGGGAGGGCTATGCCTTTGCGCGCGAGCACGGACTGGACGTCTTTGTGGCCCGAATGGCCGCCAAGGCGCATGAACTGATTGCGCAGCGACGAGTGCCCCGGCCGTGAACATCTGGATCGTCAATCCGTTCGATCCGCTCCCGGGTGATCCCGAGCAGGAGGGGCGTTACGCGACGCTGGCCCGGCTGCTGGCTGGTCGCGGACACCGCGTGGTCTGGTGGACCAGCAGCTTCAGCCATCGGTTCAAGCGGCCGGTGGATCAGGTCACGCTGCGGGCAGCGTGCAGCGCGCTGGGAATCGAAGTCGAGTTTCTGACCGCGCCACCCTACTACGCCAATGTCAGTCTGCGCCGCGTCTGGAATCACCACGTTCTGGCCCAGCGTTTTGTCGGGGCAGCCAGGACCCGCACGCCGGCCCCGGATGTGGTGGTAGCCAGCAGCCCACCACCCGGCCTCGCGTGGCGGGCGGTGGAAGTGGCCCGGGCGCGGGGAGCCCGGGCCGTGGTGGACGTCCAGGACGCGTGGCCCGACGTGTTCACCACGGTGGCGCCGCCTGTTTTGCGCCCCGCAGTGCAATGCTGCCTGCCGGCTTTGCGGCGCAACGTCCGCCGCATCGCACGGGCCTGCGATGCGATCGTCGGCGTAGCCGACGGGTACGTCGATCTCTTTGCCCGCCACGCGCGCAAGTCGCAGCGCACCGCCACCATCCCGCTGGGAGTCGATCTGGCCGCCTTCGACGCCGCCGTGCAACGCGGCCGATCCGAGGCCCACACGAAGCCGGCGGGTGAAATCTGGCTCGCGTACACCGGCAGCCTGAACCGCAGCTACGACTTCATGACGATTCTCCGGGCCGCAGCGCGACTGGGGGCGGATCATCGTCCGCCGCTGCGCTTCTTCCTGACCGGCCGGGGCGAGCTGACCCGGCAGGCGGAGGAGCTGGTGCGGGCCCACAGCCTGCCGAACGTGCACTTGACTGGATTCCTGCCGTTCGACACGTGGGCCTATCTGCTCTCGCAGTGCGACATCGGGTTCAATGCCAGCTTACCGGAAGCGATGATCTACCTGCCCAACAAAGTCTTCTACTACCTGGCTGCCGGCGTGGCGGTGCTCAACACGATCCCCGGACAATGCAGCCGGATCGTCCGCGACGGCGCCTGCGGGCTGGACTACCGGGCCGGCGACCCCGACAGCTGCGCAGCGGCGATCCGCCAACTGATCGGTGATGAGGCACGCCGCGCGGCGATGCGGGCCGCGGCGCGTCGACTGGCGGAGACGGAATACGATCGTGCCGTTCTGTTCCCGCGGTACGTCGCGCTGCTGGAGGAACTGGGGCCGCGGGTGCTGCCAGCGGACCGTACCTGACAGGCCGGCACGGTGCGCACGAGGCATGCGGGGGGCGTCCCACACGTGTGCGGCCGCGGCTACCTTGGCCCCACGGGCATCGGGCGTTCGTGCCGCATGCGGTCCTCAAGGGTGCGAAGAATCAAGGCCGGCATTTCCTCCGGGGCGGCCGTGTATAACGCGGCCCCGCGCTCGACCGCTTCCTTGGGCATTCCGTAAACAATGCAGGACTGCTCGTTCTGGGCGATGGTCACGGCTCCGGCGCGACGAAGCATGAGCAGTCCGGCTGCCCCGTCGTTTCCCATGCCGGTCATCAGGATGCCGACGGCCTGGCGACCCACAGCCCGCGCGACCGACTCGAAGAGCACGTCCACGCTGGGACAGTGCCGGTTGACCGGCGCGCGATCGGTGTAACGAGCCACCCAGCCGCTGCCGGCGACGCGCACCGTCAGGTGCGTGTCCCCGCGGGCGATCAGGACGCACCCCGGCCGCAGCGGCTCGCCGTCCGCAGCCTCGCTGACACGTGCGGCGCTGAGGCCGTCGAGTCGGTTGGCGAACGCCTGGGTGAAGCCGGCGGGCATGTGCTGGACGATCACGGTCGGTGGGAAGTCCGGCGGCACGTGGGAGAGAAACCACGGCAAAGCCTGCGTTCCGCCGGTGGAGGCACCGATGGCGACCACGTAACGCGCGGGATCGACGCCGGCCGCACGGAACAAGCCGACGCGCGGGCCCGGGGGGCTTACCACGGGTGGGAGCGGCAGGCCGCCCGCGACGGCCCGGATGCGGACGACGAGCCGGTCGGCGGCAGCGTTCACGCTGCGTGGGCGCGGGTCGGAGTGAACGACCAGAGTTTCTGTTGCGCCCAGCTCGAGCGCCCGCGCGATGCGCTCATCGGGCTCCGTTTTCTCGGAGTACAGCAGCAGCGGGACCGGGTAGTGCGCGCGTAGTCGGCGCACCAGCGGCAACAGACCGTCGTGGTGCAGGTTTGCGCTGGCCAGAATGACCTCGGGGTGATCGCGCAGAAGATGTTCGCGGATCGCCGGGATGTCGGCGGGGCAGGCGCGGGCATGGATGTCCGGGTGCCGGTTCAGCGCTGTGGTGAGGGCGCGGCGGAACAGAGGCTGGTCGTCGATCAGGAGTACGCGGATAGGACCCTCGGGCTTCATGGACGGGCCCCTCACGCGGTAGATGGTGCCCAGCCCCGTACGACGGACACGGTGAGTTCACCGGTGTAAGGGTTGAAGGTGAGTTTGCGGCCGTGGTGTCCGCCGGTCTCCTGGCGTACGACGGGGATCTGGTAGGCGTGGAGAGTTTCGAGGGCGACGGCGGTGTTGTCGTCGCCGACCGCGCCGACGGTGACGCCGGCCAGCGGGCTGCCGCCGCCGACAACGGCGGCCTGGAGGCTCGCCGGCCGACCGCCGACCGCGCAGACCTCCTCAATCAGGCGGAGCGTAGCGACGGACCCGAAACGGTTATCACCTGTCTGTCCGGGCAGGGGGCGGGGCAGCAGGTAGTGGTTCAGGCCGCCGACGCGTCGACGACCATCCCACAGGCAGACAGCCACGCAGCTCCCGACGACGGTGCGGATGTTGGCCGGAGAGCGAACGACGACCAGCTCGCCCGGTGCGAGGAACACGTCGGGGGCCGGATGCACCGCGATCATTCGGCGGGTTCCTTCCGGTAGATGGTCGGCCGGATGTAGGCCAGCGTGTGCTTCAGCGCGTTGAGGCTCTCGGAGTGTCCGATGATCAGATAACCCCCGGGTCGCAGATGCTGCGTAAAACGCCCGACCAGGGCCTCCTGCGTCGGACGGTCGAAGTAGATCATGACATTGCGGCAGAAGATGACGTCGAATCCACGCTGGAAGGGGAAACGCTCGCTCATGAGGTTGAAATGAGCGAACGTGATCCGCCGGCGCAGGTCGGGATGGACCTGCACACAGCCCGCATCGCCGCCTGGCACCGGGACAAGGTAGCGCTTCCGGTACGCCTCGGGGACCGTGCCGACGCGGTGTGCTTCGTAGATGCCGCTGCGGGCGCGAGCCAACATGCGGGTTGAGATGTCGGTGGCGAGGATGCGCCAGTCGAGTCCCGGGCTGCCGCGCAGCGCATCGTCCAGGGTCATCGCAATCGAGTACGGTTCCTCGCCGCTGGAGCAGCCGGCGCTCCAGATGCGCAGGGCGTCGCGGCGGGCGCGCCATTTCCGGTCGTTGGCCCAGCCGCGCACCGTCTGGGCCAGAAACTCGAAGTGCTGTTTCTCACGGAACAGGTGGGTGGTGTTGGTCGAGATGGCGTCGATCAGCGCGGCGAGTTCCCGACCGCTGCTGTCATGGCGGACATAGTCGTAGTACGCCCGGTACGAACGGAACCCGCCTGCCCGCAGTCGTTTGCCGAGCCGCGCCCGGACGAGCTGCTGCTTCTGGCTGCCCAGGTTGATCCCGCTCTGGGCGTAAATGAGTTGTCGGAACAGCTCATACTCCTCCGGCGTCAGCTCCTGAATCGTGTCGCCTGGCGCCGGCCCGCACTTTGCTTTACCCCGTGGCGATGGTAGCGTCTTCATGGCTCTACGCAGTGTCGGCACAGGAACGGTTCGCCCCCGACGGACAGCCAGCAGGCATCGTGCGGCGGCGCGTCGCTCAGGTCCGGCGGGCCGCCACAGTTGTGCACGGTTGGAATCGTGAGCGAGAACACCGGCCGAGTCCCGTAGCGAGCCGTCACGAACTGACCGCACAGCACGTTCATGAATTCCCGGACGGCGTCGTGACCGGCCTGTTGCGCCTGCCGGTCGTCCGGTTCCGTGCCCAGCAGGTTCGCCGCCAATTGCACCGCGAACGGCTGCGTACACCAGCACTGGAGCCGACCCCGCTGCGGACCCTGATAGTGGATTTCTCCTTCCAGCCAAACGGTCTGAGGCGGCGGTGCCGCCGGTTCGTCGTCGCTGACCATGAACGCCAGGTTGGCCAGCACGTCAGCCAGCACGGTGTTCAGATCAGGTGCCGTGTTTACCGGACTCGGGGAGTGCTGATCCATGCCTGCTCTTGCCTTTCGCCTCGCCGCGCGGAGCGGCGGTCAAGTCCACTTCGACGCTCGGCAGGACCGTAATCGATCCCGTCAACTGATTAATGGCCACAATTTCCGTTACTTGATCGACCTTAGACACTTCGATCTTCACTGGTCCGCGAATCAGCCGGTTCACGTTCACCAGCCGGGCCCCGATCATCAGCCGCACGCCCGGATGAATCTCGTCGCTGACGATGATGCGCGGCGTCCCCTTCGGAGCGGCCTCCTCGAGCATCCGTCGGCGGGCGTCCAGCATTTCCTCCACGCGCAAGTCCATTTCATCGGCTTTCGAGAGCAGCTCGGTCACCTGCTCGCGCTGCGCAGGAGTCAGGCGCTTGAGATTGGCCATCAGCGGAGCGATCGTCTCCCGCACCCGTCCGGCGGCTTTCCGCAGTTCCTGGACCTCGCACTCCATCTGTCTGGCACGGCGGAGGACACTCAGAGCCGTCCCCACCGCCACCATCGTGGTCACTCCCGCATCGCTCCCCAGCCGCTTGACCTGAACCCCCTCGCGCGCGTAAGCGTCTCCGCCGATTATCGCCCCACGTTCCCCCACCAGGCGGCCCTGTGTGCGGACGACGCTGTTGAGCACCTCCTTGCGAAACAGCACGTCTCCTCCGGCCTCGACGCGCATTTCGTTGATGAAAGCCGCCGCGACCGACCCGCCCGCCTCTACGCGCCCGGCGCCGTCTCGTCCGAATATCCCGCCGCGGACGGCAACGTTGCCCCCGACCCGCACGTCCGCCGCCTCGATCAGCCGGTCGACGGTCAGCGAGCGGGTGGTATGGACGTGAAAATTCGCGCGGACCGTGCCGCGCACGACCACATCCGTGACCGTCTCGATGCTACCGCTCTTGAAGTCCACGTCGCCGCGGATTTCGAGCAGCTCAACCACGCGCAGCGTTCCGTGGTCTTCGACCAGGCAGCCGTCGGTTTCCGCGACGACCTGGCCCCCGTTCTCGCGGTCGACGCGCAGCCCTGCGCCAAGGCGGATGGAGGCTTCGTGGGCCTTGGGGGGCGGTAGCGCCGTCCCGAACACGTCGCAGCCCGGAACACCTTCCTGGGCCGGTATGAGCCGGCCGATAACCGCTCCCGCGGTCACGCTCCGAGTCGCCGTCGCTGCGAAGTAGTCGATCTGGGCGGCATCGTCGGCGACGTTCTGCCGCGGCTCGAACTCGGGGGCCCATTCGAAACGTTCGCTTTCTGCCGGGGTCGGAGGCCGGCCTTCCGCGATCACGAAATTCTCGGGCCAAGGTGGGGCGCCTTCGCCTCCCGCCGCTGCCTGTTCACACAGACGAACAAACTCCTTGGCGCGCTCGCGAATGGCGTCCGTGATCTGGATGCGCGCCGCCTGGAGAGCGACCAGAACCTCGTCCGCTGTGGGTATCTCGGCCTTCCGTGTGGCCGGGCGCATTAACTGGATGCACGCCTGAAGTCGGTCCGGCGCGATCCCCACGCGCAGCAGACGGTCAATCTCGGATCGATCGCGCACGCGCTTCTCCGGTCGCCGGCGCACACCGCTGCGTCAGACCACTTTGACCCGTATGCCTTCATCGACCGGATTGGTAACGTCCATCGGTTCCCAGAAGTGCTTTTCGACCGATGCCCCCCAGAATAGGGCGACCGATAACGAAACAGCGGGTACGCCCGCGGCTGCCCTCAACCGAGCCCCGCGTTGATCAGGTCCATCAGGCGCAGAAGCCCGATCGGCTTGCCGTCCTCTTCCGTGACCACCAGGCTGGTGATCTGAGCCGCGCGCATGATCCGCAGGCATTCGACCGCGAGATGGCTCGGGCGGATCGTGGAGATCGGCACGGGCGGCGCCGTGCTGGGCCGCCGACTCTTCTGATACGCCGTCCGCGCGTCGATCTGCCGCGGATCCGCGACGCGCTCGAACACCCGGCGAAGGTCGCCATCGGTGAATGTCCCCAGCAGCCGGCCGTCCCGCTCGACGATGAGGGCCAGGCCGAGTTGCTTGCGCGTCATCTCCACGACCAGCTCGTTGAACGAGGCCGCCGCCGGGACCAGCGGCAGGGCGTCGCCGGCGTGCATCAGATCGGCAGCCCGCAGCAGCAGGCGGCGCCCCAGAGCGCCCTCGGGGTGGTACTGGGCAAAATCCTCGGCGCGAAAGCCGCTCTTGTGCAGAAGAGCCATCGCCAACGCGTCGCCGACCGCCAGCATCAGCACGCAACTCGTGGTCGGGGCCAGATTCAGCGGACCCGCTTCCGGCACGTCCGGCAGCCGAATGACATGCCGCGACATCTCCGCCAGACGCGACTCCGGATTCTGCGTAATGCTGATGACCGGGCCCCCGAGACGCCGGAAGTGCGAAACCAACCGCAGGATTTCGTCCGTGTTCCCGCTGCGCGACAGAACCAGCAGGCACTGCCGCTCGGTCACGATGCCCAGGTCGCCGTGCAACGCCTCCACCGGGTGCATGAAGACCGCGGGCGTCCCCGTGCTGGTCAGCGACGCCGCAATCTTCTGCGCAATATGGCCGCTCTTGCCCAGGCCGCTGACGACGATCGGCGGTGCGGCGGCTGCGATCGTCGCCAGCACGTCGTCGAAGTCATGGTCCAGTTCGTCGGCCAGCCGGCGCAGTGCCTCCGCTTCCTCCGCGACAACCTGGCGTGCAACCTGCAAGGGCGTCTTCACGGCTCCTCCCGCGCCTCGCGCTCCGCCGGCGTCCGCGCCACGGATGGCGCCGCGCCCTGGTCCAGCGCCAGCAGTTTGCTGCGCACGGCAACCAGCAGTCCCGGCCGCGACGCCGCCCGCTCCGCCGCGCTCGCTTCCTTCAGCAGCGCCTGCGCTTTGTCCCACGCGCGCCGCGCTTCCTCCCGGTCGCCCAGCCGGTACGCCGTATCACCCAGATGATCATAAATGACCGGGTCCTGACCGGAGGCCAACAGCGTGGCGCGGGACAGATGTACCCGTGCGGTCACGAAGTCGCTGTGCATGTAGTACGCCCAGCCAAGACTGTCAAGAAAGGCGGCGTTCAGGGGCTGGGCAGCGACGGCCTGCCGAATCATGCGCAACGCGCGGTCCACATTCTCCCCCCGCTCGATCCAGGTGTACCCCAGGTCGTTGAGCAGGCCGGGGTCCTGCGGGTCAAACTCCAGCAGCCGCTGCGTGACCGCGATCAGGTCCTCCTCACGCTCCGCCCGCTGCAACGCCGCACGCTTCAGCAACAGGGCTTCCAACTCCGTCGCATGATCCCCGCCCGTTTCGCTGAGCCACCGGTCGCAGTAATCGATCGCGGTGGCGTAGTCCGCGCCTTCAATCAGCAAGGCCACGATTTCGCGGCGCACCTGTCCCCGGAAGGTCTCGTTGGACCGGATGAGATCCTCGTCGAGCAGTACTGTCAGCTCGCGAACGGCTTCCTTAAGACGGCCGCTGGCGGCGTTGGCGCGGGCCCGCCAGACGAAAACGTTGACCAGATCCGCCGGTCCACGCGCGGGGTAACTCGTAACCGCCTCCAGGGCAGCATCCGCCTTCTTCGCCCCGAGAAGCACGTCGATCAGCCACTCCTGCAACCGGGACTCCGGCCCCTGAAGCTCGATCCAGCTCCGGATTTCCTGTTCCGCCAGGTCCCACTGTTGCGTCCGCCGACAGGCCTCCACGAATTCCTCACGCCGCGCGTAAAGCTCCTTGAGACAGCCTTCCAGCTCCCGTTCCGCTCCCTTGAGTTCGGCCTCCAGGTCGCTCGCGCCGGGCCGGTCGCGCAGTTGCTCGGCCGCACGTTTGTACCCGTCCAGCAAGATGCGGAACCGTTCGGTGACGGGCGCAAGCCGGGATTGCGCCACGGCCACCGCCTCCGCGCCGCGTCCGCTGTCCAATAGCGCCTGCAACTTCGCCCGTATCAGCCGATCGGAGTCCCGCTCCGACCGCAGCCAGTCCTCCAGCACCGCCAGCCCGCCGTCGTAGTCCTGAAACGCGGTGTACGTGCTGACGAGCCGCAAACGTACTCGCTCGCGGTCCTCGGGCGACAGGTCCAGAGACAGTATCCGTCGCAGCACCTCACGCCCCTCTTCCACCCGGAAGTCCGCCAGATACGCGTCGGAAAGAAGAGACAGATAGCTCAGCCGGCGGGGATAGCGGCGCGTGAGTTCCAACAGATTCTCGATCGCGGGGCCGGCCTCAAGAAGGTCCAGGTGCGCGCGGGCAGCGAGGAACAGGGCCTGTTCCTCCTCCGAGCCCCGGGCGGGTACCGAACGCAGGACGGCCAGCGCCTCCTCCGGCTGGTCGTTCAGGAACAGCCCCGCCGCCAGTCGCAGCCCCACGACCACGTCCTCCGGGAACGCCGCGTGCTGCCGCCGCAATTCGGCCAGGTGCTCCGGCCCCATCATCTGTCCCGCGTAGCGCACGGCCATCCGCGCGCGGCGCAGCGTGTCCGGCGTGACGTCGGCGTTTTCGGCCTCCTGCACGCAGGACCGGGCGATGCTGACCTTGCCGGTCGCCAGGTAGGCTTCGACGAGATCTTCCAGGGCCTCGGAGGAGGTGTGGTCGATGGACCAGGCTTGCTGCGCATAACGTTGAGCGGCCAGCCAGTTCTCCATTCGTCGATAATGACGGGCCAGCGCGAGGAGACAGGCCACGTCGTCCGGGCGGCGCTCCAGCACGGCCTTGTACGCCTGTTCCGCTTCCTGATACCGATCGAGTCCGGCCAGCGCCTCGGCCAGAACCAGGTGCGCGCTGGCCGACTGCGGTTCCCGCTCCAGCGCCACCCGCGCGTGCGCTTCCGCCTCTTCCCACCGGAACGCGCCCAGCAGCATCCGGGCCCACGCCACGTGCGGCAACGGCGAACGCGGATTGGCCTCCGCGGCGGTTTGGAACAAATGGTCGGCCAGCTCATACTGGCCGGCGGCCGCCGCGAGAGTGCCCAGAACCAGATGGGTGGCAAAGTCGGCGTCCGGGCGCGCCGTGAAGTCGGTCACCAGCCGTAGAAACTCCTCCGTGGCCTCGAAACTCCGCATCCAGACCGTCAGTCGCCCCGCCGGAAACTCACCCGCGGTCTCATTCTGCCGAACGAACTGCATCAGGGTCTCGAGCGCTCCGCGCAGATCGCCCGCGTCGCGCTGCGCCTGGGCGAGATCCCAGGCGGTGTCCGCTGAATCCGGACGGACCGCAGCCAGCGCCCGCCACAGCGGCACCGCGTGCGCCGGCTGCCCGCCGGCCATAAGCCGTCGCGCCAGATTCTGGGCGAGAGCCAGCCGCCGACCCTCTTGCACGTCCTGCGTGACCTGCGCTACCCACGCTTCAAGCCGCCCGGCGGCATCCGCCGCCGTCACCGCCAGCGACAGCAGGGCCCCCGGATCGGACGCCGGTGTCGTCGCGGTCGCTTCGGCCGCGGAAGCCTCCACCCGCGTGCGACAGAATTCGAACGCCTCCGCCGCCTGCCCCGCGTCCAGCAGACTCTGCGCCACCAACCGCGCCAGGTACGCATCGTCGGGGCGCGTCCTGAGCGCCCAGCGCGCCACCTCCACCCGTCGCGCCCATTCCCCCAACTTCTTGAGCAGTTCCAGACGCCGGTCGATCAACCCCCGCGGATACTCGGCGAGAATGGTGCGGATCCGGTCGGCCGTGCGCCGTTCGGGGTGGTGTTCCCACAACGCGTAGTCGAACTCCGCGAAACACTGCGCCGCCGCCCACAGGTACCCGAGTCGCTCCAGGCAATCGCCCAGCTCGAACCAGGCAGCAATGACCGCCGCTGCCGCTGCCGGATCCTCCGTGTCCTGTCCGCCGCGCGTTGCGCTGCGGAAATGTTCCGCCGCCGCCGCCCAGTTGCCTTGCTCCCGGAACAGCCGACCGAGCAGGTACTGAACCTCCGGGTCCGCGGGCCGCAACGTACTGGCGTATTCGGCCAGCACGCGGGCCTCCGCCCGCTGTCCGAGCGCCTGCTTGGCGCGCGCCAACAGGTACAGGACCTCGAAATCCTCGCCGCCCGTCAGCTCCAACGCCGGAGTCAACTCGGCGACGGCACCGGCATAGTCGTCGCGCTCCATCCGACTCCGCGCGGCTTCGCACGAACGACGGACCGCGGTCTGCTCCTCTATACTCCCCGCCCACTCCCCGAGCTGCGACAGAAAACTTGGCAAGTCGTCCAGCGCGCGGCGGGCCCGCTCGGGCTCTGCGGTCTGCGAAGCGGGCGCGGACGGGGGCACTTGCCCGGCCCCGAGACCCGTCGACATGCCCCACGCGAGCACGCACGCGAGGATCCCCGGCTGCCAGAACGTCCGCCCTATGTGACGATCCACGATCCGACGGCGCGTTATCCGAACCCCGCACGCCAGTGCGGGGCCCTCCCGCCACTTGCGTGGCGGGTTCGGATCGAGCGCGCCGGCAGTTTGTGAATTCCGATTCAGGCGAACGGTCCTTACCCACGAAGAAGACCAACGCTCGCTCGGGAAATGTCGAACTTCAACCGACCGCCTGCATAAGGTGCGTTTCATGAAGGTTCTCAAGCACAGAGGAATTGCGCGGCTAGCGCGCTTGCGAACGGGTCCCGGCCCGCGCGCCGCGCCCCGCGCTGGCGCGGCGCTTGCCACGCCCGTCGCTCGAACCGCGACGCGACTGCTTGCGTTTTTCGGCGCGCTGCCGCGCCCGCCGACTGCCCCGCGACGCTCCCGAGACCGCCTTCGCATCCCCGGTCGGCTCGGAACCAGAAGCGGCGACCGTCGTCGCGCCGTTGTCCCCCTCGTCCTCCGAACCGACTTCCGCAATGGAAGTCGCTAACAGCTCGTCCCCGGGCTCCAGTTCCGTCATTTCGTCCGCATCGCCCGACACCGGCTCCCCGCTGGCCAGCGAAACCATCTGAAGCATGTTCCGCGTACTGCGGTCCGGCGGAATGCTGCGGATCCGCGCCACCTCCCCACGCCGCACCGCCGTCCCCATCTCGCTCCAGGCGTACTTCTTGAACAGGGCGACGAATTCGCGGGCGTCTTCCTCGGCGATCTGGCGCTCCAGGAACTGCTGCGCTTCTTCCAGCGGGCACTTGGGCGACACGATTTCGTCGCGACGGGCCGTGGCCCACATGGCTTCGTCCAGCGGGATGGCATGCTGCTGGAAGCCGAGCAGCCGAATGCGGGCCCGCGTGTACGCCTCCAGGCCATCGATCTTGCTCAGGTAGGCGCTGACCTCCTTGCGCGGCAGACCGCTCAGTCGGTCCAGCGAGACCGCATGTTCCTGAGCGAAGATCGCGTTCAGCGCCCGGGAAATGTCCTCGCACTTCAAACGAGCGTCCGGAAAGTCGCTGATCAGCTCGGCCAACTCGATCGGCGGGACCACCCGGAGTTCGTTGTAATCGACCACCGCCGCCCGCAGCCGGTCCAGACCTTCGCTGGCCTTCGACTCGGGCACGTCCCGCGACAGAATCCCCAGAATCAACTGCGTTACCGGATCCCCGGCCGGCAGCGGGCCCGGCTTGCCCAGGCGCGTACGCAAGGAGTTGAACAGCAACTTCAGGCGTTTGGCACAGTCCGTCGCGCCCCTCATCGCCTATGCATCCTCCTGTCCGTGCTCGTCGGCCACAGCCTCCTCCGACGGCCCCGCCACCCCGGTCTGACTTCCGGCCGTCGGCTCGCGGTCGGCCTCCATGCCCTCGCGGGCCTCGCTCGACGCTCCCCGCGCGGCCGCGAGGCGCTCCAGAATCTGACAGGTCTCGAAGCCGCGTTTGAGCGATTCGTCCAGACGGAAATCCAGCACCGGCAGAGTCCGCAGACGGAGTTCGCGCCCCAGCAACCGCCGGAGGAAGCCGGCCGAGCTCTGAAGGGCCTGCACGCAGAGCTTCTGACGCGCCGGCGTGTCGAGGACACTCACATACACCCGCGCCACCGAAAAGTCGGCGCTGACCTCGACACGCGTGATCGACGTGATCGTCGGAATGCGCGGGTCGTGCAGGCGTGCCTGGATCGCCTCCGCCAGCACCCGCCGGATCACGCTCGCGACTCGTTCCACCCGCCGTGACGTCATGCGTGCCACCGCCGATCACGGACGCGGGCCGCGACCCGTCCGGGCTCACAACAGTTCGATGTCATAGTCCAGCAACGACGCATGCGGGTAGCTGCGCACCTCGTCCACGATCTTCGATAGCGCGCTGTGTACGAAGCGGGCCTCGTTGGCCACCATCGCCAGACCGAGCGTCGCGGCCTGCCGATGATCCAGATCGTCCACCTCGGCGATCGAGACATTGTGCCGCGCGGCCAGGCGTTCCTTCAGACTCCGCGTCACGCGCCGCTTGTCCTTCAGCGAGAGCGCCTCGAAGATCGCCAGACGCACCCGCAACACACCGACGACCATGGTCGCACCCGCGGCAAAGGCTCATCCGCCGCCTCAGGCTTCCTGCGGCTGCTCGACAAGCTCGAAGGCCTGAATCTGGTCGCCGGGCTTCAGGTCGTCGAAGCCTTCGATTTTCAGGCCGCATTCCAGCCCCGCCCGCACCTCGCGGGCATCGTCCTTGAAACGCTTGAGCGAAGCGATGGCGGCATCCTCCAGCACAACGCGGCCATCGCGGATCAAGCGCACGCGGTGATGCCGGCTGATCGTGCCATCCGTGACATAGCACCCGGCCACCGTGCCGACACGCGACACGTGGAAAATCTGCCGGACTTCCGCCGTCCCGCGAATCTCCTCGCGCCGCTCGGGCTCCAGCATCCCCGTCAGGGCCTTGCGCACGTCTTCCAGTATCTCGTAGATCACACGGTACAGGCGAATCTCGACGCCGAGCTGCTCCGCCAGTTGCCGCGCACGTTCCTCCGCCGTCACGTGGAAACCCAGGATCAACGCCCGGGAGGCGCGGGCCAGGTTGACGTCCGCCTCACTGATCGCCCCCACCGCCGCGTGCAGAATCGACAGCCGGCCGGTCTCCGTCGGCAGCTCGCCCAGCGCCTTCTTCAGCACTTCGACAGAACCCTGGACATCCGCCTTGACGATCAGGTTCAGCTCGGGCGCTTGCTCTTCGCCAGCCCCGCGGACCAGGGCTTCCAGCGTCCGCGGACGCGGCCCCGTGCCCAGGCTGGCCAACCGACGTTGTTGCTGCACTTCCTGGGCGATCTCCTTCGCCCGCGCCAGGCTGTCCACCTGATAGAGATGGTCGCCGGCCGCCGGCAACTCATCCAGCCCGGTCACGCTGACCGGTGTGCCAGGGGTGGCCTGGCGTACGCTGCGGCCCTTATCGTCGAACAAGGCACGCACGCGGCCGGCCGCCGGACCGCACACGACGAACTGCCCGGGGCGGAGCGTCCCCTCCCGCACCAGAACCTGGGCGACCACGCCCTGCCCTTCGCGCATCTGCGCTTCGATCACGGTCCCATACGCCGGTACATCGTAGTCGGCCTTGAGCTCCAGCAGATCACTGAGCGTGCTGAGGTGCGCGATCAGCTCGTCGATGCCTTGACCGGTCACCGCGCTGGTCTTGATCACATCGGTCTGGCCGCCCCACTCCGTCGGCGTCAGGTCATGCTCGGCCAGTTGCGCATAAATGCGGTTGATGTCCACCCCGGGCAAATCGATCTTGTTGAGCGCCACGACGATCGTCACCCCGGCGGCCCGCGCATGGTTGATGGCTTCCACCGTCTGCGGCATCACGCCATCGTCCGCCGCCACCACCAGCACCACGACGTCCGTCAGGTGGGCGCCGCGGGCACGCATCGCGGTGAAGGCCTCGTGACCAGGCGTGTCGATGAACGTCACGTGCCAGTCGCCCCGGTCGATCCGGTACGCCCCAATATGCTGCGTGATCCCCCCCGCCTCCCCCTCCGCGACGTTCGCATGCCGAATCGCGTCCAGCAGCGAAGTCTTGCCGTGATCGACGTGCCCGAGCATCGCCACAACCGGCGGCCGCGGTCGCAGGTTCTTCCGCTCCCGGTTGCGGAACTCCTCCTCCAGCACCTCATACGCCGACTTGGCCCGTGTCACGCGCACCGGAATGTCCAGATCCAGCGCCAACAGCTCCACCTGCTCCGCGTCCAGTGTCTGGTTGATCATCCACAGCCGCCCCGTATGTTCCAGCAGCTTCTTGGAAACCGCCGCGAACGGCGTGCCTACCGCCGTGCAGAAGTCCTTCACGGTCAGCGGCGCTGTGATCACAATCGCCTCGCGTTTGGCCGGCGCCGTCGTGCCCGTGACGGCCGTCGCCTGCCGACGTCGTTCGGCGGCGCGGCGGTCGCGCAGCCCGTGGCCGGTGACGCTGGCCAGGCGCTCTTTCCGCTCCAGCAGGTCCTGATCCCGCCACTCGCGAAGACGCTGATCAACGTCCGACACCGTGCTCCGCCGCCGCGGGTTGCGGGCCCGTACCCGGCTCAACTCCCCCTGGTCCTCCCAGCGGCCTTTCGCACGCCCCTTTCGAGGGGCTGCCGGAGCCACAGGGCCGCCCAGGACGGCTCCCCCCATCAGCCGATCCGTCGGACCACGCGCGGCGAGCGACCCCCGCGGACGCGGGTAGCGGTCGGGTTCCGGGGCCTCCACCCGCACGACGCGCGGGCCCTGCAACTCGGCCGGTCTCGGCACAAGCTGCGGGCCGGCCGGCCGGATGACCTCCGGCGGCGGCGGAGGCTTGGCAACGGGGGGCGGTTCAACGGGCGGCGGCGCGGGCGGGGCCACTTCCACCGGCTTCTCTGCCACCGGCACAGGAGCAGGTGTCGGGGCCACCGCGGCCAGCTTCTCTGCACCCACCTCCTCGGGAACTGGCTCCGGTGCAGCCGATGGCGCTGGTGCTGCCACCTCGGGCACCGCCTCGACCACGCTCGGGGCTGGCGCCTCGGGGACAGCCTCCCCGGCAGAGGGCGCCGGCATCTCAGCCGGTGCCCCGACAGGTGGAGCTGCCTCGGCCACCGCTACGGCCGGTTCCTCAGCCGGCGGCTGCGCCTCCGCCGGCGCCTCGGCGGCCTTCTTGGCACGCCGCCGTGTGGAACGAACCTTCTCCAGGTCCACGCGCTCCGCCACCTCAACCGAGGTGACGTCGGCCGCGGCACTGAACCACTCTCGGATCGACTCGGCAAGCCCCACGGAAACGACCGCCATGTGATTCTTGAGTTCTATCCCCTCGGCCGCGCACTTTTCGATAATAGCCTTGCTGGTCACCCCCAGTTCCTTGGCCAGCATGTGAACTCTCAATGTGGCGGCCACTCAGACAGTCTCCGTAGGCAGCTTGCGGCTGCCGGTCCATGTACGCAGGACCCGCGTGTCCGCCGTCGCTGGGCGACGGTGACGGTTACCGGCTGAAGTCTTCCGGCGGTACCGCCCCCTCCCTGCGCTCGCAGCGCAGCAGCATGCGAACCGTCGGCGGCACGCGGCAGGCGTCCGCGTCCTGCTTTCCGGCATTATAAGATATAACAGTCCGACCAGTTACGCCACCCTCGCCCCCCGATCTTCTTGACTTCGTTTTCCGAAAGCGGTTTCTGGAGCCACTCGGCCCCGAATTGGTCAAGCCCACATTGACAGCGCCGCGCAACGTCAGTAGCTTGAGATTCTTCGGCAGCGGTCGTCCGACACGCACAACCGCAGGTGCAGGCGCGACGGGCGGTGCGCCAACCTCCGATGCCGACGCGACTAACCACCTTGACGGCCCACGGTTTACAGAAACGGGATTCGCGAGGTGCCCATGAAGGTCTTCATGCTCGGCTGGGAATTCCCTCCCTTCATCAGCGGCGGACTCGGTACAGCGTGCCACGGCCTGACACGTGGCCTGGATGCCCACGGCGTCGAGGTTCTCTTCGTACTGCCACGCCCGGTTGAGCCGACGCACGCGACGCACGTCCGCTTGATCACGCCGGCTGCGCTGGCCGGACAGCCCGAGGATGAGGACGAGGGCGAGGAACTCGAAGCGGGCGGTCTCTTCCGACACGTGCGCTTCCACACACTGCCGGTCACTCTGCGGCCGTACGCCCGTCCCGAAGACGCTCGTGCCGGCGGGCGAGAACGCGTGACGCATCGTGGGGTGGCTGCTGGCCGACAGCCGGGCAGCATGCCGCAAGGCGAGGGCATCTCGTATTCCGCCGGACCCGCGGGACCGGACCACTATTCCGGCGACCTCTTCGCCCGGGTCGAGCACTACGCCATGCTGGCCCGTCGCCTTGCCCGCCGCGAGACCTTCGATCTCGTCCACGCCCACGATTGGATGACATTCCCCGCCGGAATGGCGGTAGCCGCGCAAAGCGGCTGCCCGCTCGTCGTCCACGTCCATTCGACCGAGTTCGACCGCTCCGGCCTGCACGTGAACCAGCGCATTTATGACATCGAACGGGCCGGCATGCACGCCGCCACACGGGTCATCTGCGTCAGCCACCTGACGCGCAACATCGTTCTGAAGCACTATGGCGTCGATCCGCGGAAGGTGGACGTGGTGTACAACGCGATCGACGACGACGGGACTGCGCCGGGGCCGCTGCTGCCGCCGATCACCCGCGACGAGAAGATCGTGCTGTTCCTCGGGCGGATTACGATGCAGAAGGGGCCCGAGTACTTCCTGGCGGCTGCCAAGCGCGTGCTCGAGGTGATGGACAACGTCCGCTTCGTGATGGCCGGCAGCGGGGACATGATCCGGCGGTGCATCGAGCTGGCGGCGGAAATGGGGATCGGACATAAGGTGCTCTTCCCGGGCTTCCTCCGCGGCGACGATGTGCGGCGCGTCTTCGAGCTCGCCGACGTGTACGTGATGCCGTCGGTCTCCGAACCGTTCGGGATCACGCCGCTGGAAGCGCTGTCGCACGACGTGCCGGTGATCATCTCGAAGCAGAGCGGGGTGGCAGAGGTCCTGACCCACGCCCTGAAGGTGGATTTCTGGGATGTGGACGAAATGGCCAACAAGATCGTGGCCGTCCTGCGGCATCCGCCGCTGCATGCCACGCTGCGTGACCACGGCAGCTTCGAAGTCCGCCGCCTGAGTTGGACAGACGCGGCCGCAAACTGTATCAAGGTGTATCAGGCGGCGCTGGCGCGACCCGAGTAAGACATGGTCCGGCGCAGCTCCGCGGTGTACGGACCGTGATCATGGCGTCCGTCTGCTTCTACTTCCAGGTTCATCAGCCGTTTCGTCTGCGGCGGTTCAGCATCTTCGACCGCGGCACGGACTACTTTGATGAGCGCGGCAACCGGGCGCTGGTGGAGCGGATCGCGGAACGCTGCTACCTGCCGGCCAATGCCGTCCTGATGGAGCTGCTGCGCCGCCACGAAGGCCGCTTCCGCGTCGCCTTCAGCCTCACGGGCGTGATCCTCGAGCAGTTCGAGCGCTACGCGCCACGCGTACTGGAATCGTTCCAGCGCCTCGCGCAGACCGGGGGCGTCGAATTCCTGGCGGAAACGTACTATCACTCGCTGGCGTTCCTGTACTCGCGGGAGGAGTTCTTCGAGCAGATCCGGTTGCACCGGGCGCGGATCGAGCGGCTCTTCGGGCAGACGCCGACCGTGTTCCGCAACACGGAGCTGATCTACAACAACGAACTGGCGCGGGCGGTGGCCGGCCTCGGATATCGCGTGGTGCTGTGCGAAGGGGCGGACCACATTCTCGGCTACCGATCGCCAACGTACCTGTACACGCCCCCGCGCCTGCCGGACGTGAAACTGCTGCTGAAGAACTATCGGATGTCGGATGACATCGCGTTCCGCTTCAGCGACCGGGCCTGGTCGGAGTACCCCCTGACCGCCGACAAGTTCGCCGAGTGGATCCACCGCATCAACGGCCACGGGCACGTCGTCAATCTCTTTCTGGACTACGAAACCTTCGGCGAGCACCAGTGGGCCGAGACCGGAATCTTCGAATTCCTGCGCTACCTGCCGCGGGCGGTCCTCCGGTATCCGGAGGACGACTTCAAGACGCCCAGCGAGTGCGCGCGGGCCTACGAAGCCAGCGGCGAGTACGACGTGCCGCACATGATCTCCTGGGCCGACGTGGAGCGGGACCTGTCAGCTTGGCTGGGCAACGCCATGCAGGCCAACGCCCTGCACGAGCTGTACCGTCTGGAGCCCGCCATCAAGCAGGCCGGCGACGAGAAGCTGCTCGACGACTGGCGGAAACTCCAGACCTCGGACCACTTCTACTACATGTGCACCAAGCACTTCGCCGACGGCACCGTGCACAAGTACTTCAACCCGTACGACACGCCCTATGATGCCTTCATCAATTTCATGAACGTGCTGGACAATCTGCGTGGCCGGCTCGGGCGCGCCGCCCCCCAGCCGGAGGACAGCGCCGCCCGCGCCACACCCGCCGCCTGATGGGGCGGACAGACAGAGCGGCGCCGTCGCTTCCCATCACCTACCGCCGCGGCGGTATCCGTGCGACGATCAGCGCCGCCCCGCAGGCCAGGGACATTCCTGCGCCCCACAACAGTCCCGGCGGGAAATAGGACCACGTGACTTCAACCGCCTCGCCCGGCGGCACACGCACGCCCATCAGCACGCCATCGACGGCTTCGATCGGCAGTTCCTGATCTCCGATCCGGGCCCGCCAACCCGGCAGCGCCGCCCGCGCCAGCACCAGGCGCGGCCAGCTTTCTCGGCCGTCGGACTCCGACGGCGCGGCGCGCGCCTCGGTCCGCAGCGGCCACGTATCGACCCGGACCTTGACGCACGCCGGGGACACGGCCTGCCACGTAACCGCTGCCGGCTCAGCGGGCGATTCCAGACACGCCAACCCCGACGCGCTCGCGTTGTAGTACAGGCGCCATCCTTGCGGGGTGGTGGTCCAGAGTTCACAGCCCGTCGGCGGCGGGCGGTCGGCTTCGCACAGCAGAATCCAGCCGACGTCGTAGTGACGCATCCACCCGGTCGCCGCCAGCAATTCCTCCGCCCGTTCGGTTTCGCCCCACGGTTTGAACCCGAAGCGGTCCACGATAGAGCGCGGATGCAGCGGACCGTAGTCCGTCAGCGTTTCCACACGCTGCAACACGTTGGTGTTCGCGACGAGCTTCTCCACCGAGTCCCAGTATTCGCCCGGCAGCCGCCCCTGCCGCCCGGTCACCACCCACAGCCGATGCGGGTCCGCGTGCACGGCTGCGAGCCACTCGGCAGTCTGGGGTGCGATCAGGTGCTCGGCATCCTGCACACCCTGCGGAACATCGATGGTCCAGCCCACGATGCCCAAATCCACAAGCGTCCCAAGAACGGGGAACCACGCGAAAGCCGTCGTGCGCCATCGTCGCGCAACCAGATGCACGATGTACACAGACGCGACGCAGACGATCAGCGGCACCCATACGGCGGTCCCCCATGGTCGAATGGCGTGTAGCGCCGCGGCGCGAGTCGTGCCGTCCACAAACGGCACCGCGAGCAGGACCAATACGACGGGAATCGCCGGCAGCGCCGCGCCGAGCAGGAGCGGGCGTTGTGTCCAGCCCGCGGCCAGCGACCGCAGCCGCGCCGCGGCCGGCGTCGTCGCGACACTCAGTTCATGCAAAGCGGCGGCGGCCAGGCCGGCGGTCGCGAGGCTCACCAGCAGCAGGGCCCGCGCCGGGCAGCGAAACAGGCTGCTGCCCGGAATGAGGTACAGCAGCGGACAGACCGGCCCATACTCGCCCAACGCCAACAGCAGGCCGAAACCGCCCAGCATGACCCATGGTCGGCGCCGCGGGTCGCTGCGCCAGCCGGCGCGTATCGCCAGCGCCGCCAGCAGCAGGGGCACGATGCCCGCGTAGGAAAACTGCTCGACCTGATGAGACGGGCCCCAGTACGGCTGGCTGAAGAAGTTCGGGGTGCGCTGACCGAACAGCATCGGCACGGTCCATCCCAGCAACGAAACCGGGTGCCAACTGTTTTCGACGAAGTCGCCGTAGGTCCGCTCGGTCCGGGTGCACACCACAAGGTACGCCAGCGTCGGAACCCATTGCACCGCGAACAGCCCCGCCGCGCAGAGCCACGCCGCCAGCCAACGCGCGGTCACCGTCAGCAGCCCGGGCCGCGCCGTGCCCTCCGCCGTACCCCGGGCCGCGGACCACACGAACAGCAAGGATCCCAGCGCGGTCAGCGCCGCAATCTGCACGTGACCGGCAAAGCACTGAAGCGCGATCACCACGCCCGCGGCGACCAGGCGCCGGACGTCGCCGTGCGACCCCGGGCTCGCCAGTTCCTGTCCCGCGCGTCCAACGCCGCTCGTCCGGGCCGTATAGCGCAGCAGACTGAAGAACACCCAGGGTGTCCACGCCGCCGCATGCTGTAAAGCGAAATGGGCCCGGTGCGCCAGCAGGAAACCACCGAACGCGAAGCACACGCCGCCGAACAGGGCCGCCCGGCGCTCGAGCACCAGTTCGCGCAGCAGCCGATAGGTTCCCCACAAGGCCAGGCTGTAATGCGCCCACAGCGACACGGCATAGGCCCACAGCGGCGGCAGCACAGCGAAAAGCCACGTGAAGGGGTAACCCACGGCCGTTTGCGGATCGGCGAGATACGGCCGCCCCAGGCCGGTCCAGGGATTGAACCACGGCCACTGACCGCTGCGTACCAACTCCCCGAACAGTGTCCGCATCGGGAAGTAGTACAGGATGTCATCTTCCCCAGCGCCCAGCCCGTAGAGCCGCCACACCGGTGCCATCATCACTCCGGGCAGCGCGACGACCGCCAGGAAAACCAGCACGCGACGAAACATGCCGCGGATCGTACCCGACGTACACCCCCGGTCGAAGCCGCCGGCCCGCGCCTCACGCAGGCGGGGCAGCGGCGGACGGAGCCGACGACGGGAAACAAAGTTGCGACACGCCGTCTTCTGCGGACTGTCCCAACCGCGCCGCCAGCTCGACGTAGGTCTCGCTCACCGCGTCCGCAGGAACCAGACCGAGTTGCTCGCGAACCGCCTCGACCCTTTGGCTGTCACCCGCCTCGATTTCGACAAACCAGCCGAGTTGGGGGAGTTCATCCAGCGCGACCTCGACCTCCGGCAGATGCCAGACTTCACGCCGCTTCTCATAGCGGATCACAGCGGCAAAGCCCAGCCGGTGGAACAGATCAATCAGCGGCGCCTCCTCTGCAACTTCCGTCTCGAGCTCCTCCCGCGTCTTGACGCCCGGACCGTGCGCGTCCGGGACTCGCGGGCCCTTGTACGTCAGGGTCACGCGGCAACAGTTCGGCTTCTCCTTGGATTGTGCGACGCGGATGCGCAGCCCGCAGCCCCGACGAAGCAACGTGCGGTCCGCCGTGTCCAGAATCAGGTTGCTCTCCTCCACGACAGCCTCGCGCCGCGCACCCAGCTCCATCAGCCGCTGCCGCAGCGCCGCGGCGTTCCGCAGCCGAAATTTGACCTCGACCTCACGCGCCATGCCGGCGACTTCCCGGCTCGATAGGCCCGCGGCCGCACGGGTGCACCGCCCGGCCCCCGCATCGGCCGCGCCGTGTCACTCCCCGCGATACTCGCAGCCCGTCGTACACGTCTCATGCACGACTACCGCTCGGAGCAGTGGCAAGCGCGGTCGCAGGCGCTGCCAGAGCCAGCGGGCGAGATTCTCCGCGGTCGGATTTTCCAGCCCCGGGATCTCGTTCAGATACCGGTGATCCAGCTCCTGCCGGACCGGCTCGCACGCCGCCTTGATCTCGCCGTAGTCGATCAGATACCCCTGCCGCTCGTCGACCTCCCCGGCGACCCGCACCTCGATGCGGAAGCTGTGTCCATGCAGCCGACGACACTTGTGACCTTCCGGGAACGTCGGCAAGGCGTGCGCCGCTTCGAACGTGAACGACTTGCTCAGCTCGACCCGCATCCGGGACAACCATCATACAAACGGCAATCCGCACCGGCCGCCAGCCAGCACCCGCGACCCGCTGCGGGTTCCATCGCGCCGGCCGCCCGCGGTACACTGCCGCCGCATGGTCATCGTAGCTCATGGCGTAGACATCATCCATTGCCCGCGCATCGCGCGCCTGTGGCAGACGCACGCGGACCGCTTTCTGCGCCGCGTGTACACCGACCGCGAGCAAGCCTACTGCCTGGATTGCCGCGACCCCGTCCCGCGCCTGGCGGGCCGCTTCGCCGTCAAGGAGGCGGTGATGAAGCTGCTGGGCACCGGCTGGCGCGGCGGCGTGGAGTGGACACACATCGAGACGCTGCCGGATCCGTTGGGCAAGCCGCTGGTCACATTGCACGCGGCGACGGCCGAGCTGGCCCACCGCCTGGGGATCGCGCACATTGTGGTGTCGATCTCGCATAGCGGCGAATATGCGCTGGCGTCGGCGATCGGCCTGGGCGCCGCCCCATGACAATGAAACAGAGGTCGCGCCCGGCCGGCAAATGACGCCGCCCCAGCCACGCGTTACACCTCTACGGCGGCCGTCTGCGACCCGGTCGGGACGCCGGCCCCCGACAGTTTCCGACACAGCCAAACATGGCCACACGCCGGCAATCGTATAATCGCACCCGTGTTGACCGACGCGCGACGCGCGTGGTACGCACGGGCGTCGGTCCTGCGACTGGACAAATGCCGATGGAGGTTCTGACATGCTGCGAACCATGCGACGCGTAATCTGGGGGCCGGTGTTCGTACTTCTGCTGGCGGTCGGCTGGCCGGCAGAGGCGCTGGCGGCCAAGAAAGTCCTGCGCCTGCGACTCGATGGCCCCATGCTGGAGAAACCCGATGACATGTCCGGCCTGCTGGCCATGTTCGAGAACCGCCAGGTGCACAACCTGCATGACTGGGTGCGCACGCTGCGGCTGGCGGCCGCCGACCGGGAGATCAGCGGTCTGGCGCTGATCATCGAGCAGCCGGAAATCTCCCTGGCGCAGGTGGAGGAACTGACCCGCGCCCTCCAGGCGTTTCGCGCCAAGGGCAAGCCCGTCTACTGCTATCTCGACTACGCCGACAATCTGTCATACGCCCTGGCGACCGCCGCCGACCGCATCGTTCTGGCGGAGAACAGCGAGCTGGCGATCCTGGGGCTGCATGGACAGCTCATGTTCTTCAAGGGGCTGCTCGACAAGCTCGGCGTCGAAGCCGACATGATGCACTGCGGTGCGTACAAGAGCGCGCTGGAACCGTTTACGCGCACCGAGCCCAGTCCGGAGGCGGCCGAGAACGTCAACTGGCTGCTGGACAGTCTGTACAAGCGCTGGATCGAGCTGATCGCCACCAACCGGCATCTGACGCCCGACCAGGTGCGGCAGCTCGTCGACCAGGCCCCCCTCTCCGCGCAGCAGGCCCTGGAGAACAAGCTGGTCGACGAGGTTTCGTCCTTCGCGGACTTCAAGCAGTTCATCCAGAAGCAATTCGGTAAGGACGTCGAGGTCGTCAAGGAGTACACGCCGGAAAGCGAGCTGACGCTGGATACGGACAACCCGCTCGCTGTCCTCAGCGGCCTGTTCGAAATATTCAAACGCGCCGCGGAACCCGCCGTGAGCGAGCCCGGCATTGGCCTGGTCTACATCGACGGAAGCATCATGGTCGGCAAGAGCGACGAAGGACCGCTGGGTGGCTCGGTCGCCGGCAGCACGACCATCCGCGCCGCCCTCGAGCAGGCCCGGACGGATGACAAGATTCGCGCCGTCGTGGTGCGGGTCGACTCCCCGGGCGGCTCGGTCATCGCCAGCGACATCATCTGGGACGCCGCCCGCCGCTGCGCGCAGGAAAAACCCCTGATCGTCAGCATGGGCAGTGTCGCCGGCAGCGGCGGCTATTACGTCTCCCTCCCGGGCGACACGATCTTCGCCGAAGCCTCCACCCTGACCGGCTCCATCGGGGTGGTGGGCGGCAAACTCGTCTGGAAAGGACTCATGGAAGACAAGCTCGGCATCACCTTCACCGAGTTCTCCCGCGGCCGACACGCCGCCCTCATGAGCCTCAACCGCAAGTGGAGCGATGAGGAACGCCAGTGGATGACCAACTACATGGAGAGCGTCTACACCCTCTTCAAGAACCGCGTCACCACCTCGCGCGGCGATCGGATCAAGAAGGACCTGGAGCAGATCGCCGGCGGCCGCGTCTACACCGGGGAGCAGGCCGTGCAGCTCGGGCTGGTCGATAAGCTCGGCGGGTTGGCCGATGCGCTGGAGGCGGCCGCCACCAAGGCCGGGCTGGGCAAAGACCCCCGGGTCTACGTGCTGCCGCGCCCGTCGGAACTCGGCGCCCTGATGGATCTGCTTCAGAAGCTGGGCGGCAAGGAAAAGGACGAATTCGAACTGACGCCCGACGCGCAACTGTACAGCGCGCTGCCCCTGCGAACCGCGCTGCCGATCTGGCGCGAGCTGGCTCCCGCGCAGGCCGTGCACCTGCTGCGCACGCTTGAAAACCTGCTCGTGCTCCAACGCGAACGCGTAGCGTGCTTCATGCCCCTGGTCCCCACCGTGCGGTAAGCCCGGGCACAGACCACCTGGCCCGCCGCGCCGCGCAGCGCGCCGCCGCCCGGCGGGCCAGGCCGTCAGACGATCAGATTCACGAGCCGCCCGCGCACCACGATCGTGCGCCGCGGCGATCGACCGGCCAGATCTCGGGCGATCACCGGATTCTGGCAAGCGGCGGCGATGATCTGCTCGTCGCTGGCGTCCGTGGCCACCTCGATCCGGGCCCGCACCTTGCCGTTGATCTGCACCGCGATTTCCACCGTCTCGTCGCGCGTCAGCGCCTCGTCGTAGGTCGGCCACGGCTCACGAGCCAGCGACTCGGCGTGCCCCAGCCGCCGCCACAGCTCTTCGCAGATGTGCGGGGCGAACGGCGCCAGAATCAGCAGGAAACGCTCGATCTGATCGCGGCCGATCGCCGGCGCCCGAGCCGCCTCGTTGACCCAGACGATCATCTGCGCGATCGCCGTGTTGTAGGCGAACCGCTCGACATCCTCCGTGACCTTGCGGATGGTCTTGTGCAGCAGCCGCTCCAACCCCGCATCCCCGCGGTCCCCGATGCGCGGATTCAGCGGCGGCAGCGGCGTTTCGGGCGTCTGGCCCTCCGGTGGCGGCGGCACGACCAGTCGCCAGACACGCTGGAGGAAGCGGTGCACGCCGATGATGTCGCGCGTGTTCCAGGGCTTGCTGGCCTCCACCGGGCCCATGTACATCTCGTACAGACGCAGGGTGTCCGCCCCGTACTCCTGGACGATCGCGTCAGGATTGACCACGTTCTTCAGCGACTTCGACATCTTCTCGACGCTGACCGTCAGCTTTTCGCCAGTATCCCGGTGGTACGCCTCCTCCCCCCGGAACACGACCCGCTCGTGCTCCACGTACACGCCGCGCCGATCCCGATACGCGTAGGCCTGGATCATTCCCTGGTTGAACAACCGATGAAACGGCTCCGGCGTGGAAACATACCCCAGGTCGTAAAGCACCTTGTGCCAGAAGCGGGCATAGAGCAGGTGCAGGACGGCGTGCTCCGCCCCGCCGACATACAGGTCCACGCCGCCGGCCTTCGGCTGGCCGCCCGACCCGTAAGCGCACATCCAGTAGCGTTCGACGTCGCGGTCGATGAAGGCCCGGTCGTTGCGCGGGTCGCAGAAGCGCAGGTAGTACCAGCAGGAGCCGGCCCACTGCGGCATCGTATTCAGTTCGCGTCGATACACCCGGCCGTCGATCTGCACCTCGCGCCACTCGCGCGGCGCCTTGGACAGCGGCAACGAGATGGGCGCGTTGGGATCCTCGCTGGCCACAGGCTGAAAGTCCGCCAGGTCGGGCAAAACGACGGGCAGCGCCGACTCCGGCAGTGCCCGGGCCCGCTCGCGGCCGTCCGCGTCCGTGCCGTGCACGATCGGGAACGGCTCCCCCCAGTACCGCTGCCGACTGAACAGCCAGTCCCGCAGCTTGTACTGCACCGTCCCCTCCCCACAGCCGTGCTCTTCCAGCCAGCGCGTGATCTTTTTCTTGGCCTCGGGCGTCGGCAGACCGTTCAGGTCGCACTGGCCGTCGAAACGCTGGGCCGGGTCATCCGGCGGCGAATTCACCGCCACGCCGTCGCCGACGAAGCCGCGCCAGTCTTCGCCCGCCGGCGGCTGCACAACCTGCACCACCGGCAGGCCGAATTTCTCGGCGAACTCCAGGTCACGTGTGTCGTGCGCCGGGACGGCCATGATCGAGCCGGTCCCATAGCTGATCAGCACGTAATCCGCGACCCAGATGGGGACGCGCTGCCGGTTGACCGGGTTGATCGCGTACGCCCCGGTAAACACGCCCGTCTTGGTCTTCGTCTCCGCCGTCCGGTCCAGTTCCGACTTCTGCTGTGCCTGCCGGCAATACGCGCGCACCTCCTCGCGGTATTCCGACGTGGTGATGACCGGAACCAGGCGGTGCTCCGGCGCCAGAACCATGTAGGTGGCCCCGAACAGCGTATCCGGCCGCGTCGTGAAGACCCGGATGGTCTGGCCAGCCGCCGGCCCCGGCCCGGCGACCACGAAATCCACGTACGCGCCCTCGCTGCGCCCGATCCAGTTGCGCTGCATGAGCTTGATCGGCTCGGGCCAGTCCACCAGATCCAGATCCTGCAACAGCCGCTCGGCATACTCCGTGATCCGCAGCATCCACTGACGCATCGGGCGCCGATACACCGGATGGTTGCCCCGGTCGCTGCGGCCTTCGTTGGTCACCTCCTCGTTGGCCAGCACCGTGCCCAACGCCGGGCACCAGTTCACCGGCACCTCCGACAGATACGCCAGGCGGTGATCCGCCCGGTAGTCCTCCACCGCCTCCGGGCCCCGGGCCTGAACTTCCGGCGGAATCGGCAGCTCCGCGATGGGACGCGCCTTGCCGATCACGGTCCGCCCCGCCGCGTCCGTCCAGCGGTACTCCGGGTCGTACCAGGAGTTGAAGATCTGGAGGAAAATCCACTGCGTCCAGCGGTAATACTCCGGGTCGCAGGTCGCGATCTCACGCTCCCAGTCGTACGACAACCCCAGCATCCGCAACTGTCGCCGATACGTCGCAATGTTGTTCTGCGTCGTCACCCGCGGATGAATGCCGGTCTCGACCGCGTACTGCTCGGCCGGCAGCCCGAAGGCATCCCAACCCATCGGATGCAGCACGTTGAAACCGCGCATCCGCAGGTAGCGCGCCATGATGTCCGACGCGATGTAGCCCAGCGGGTGGCCAACATGCAGCCCCGCCCCGGACGGATACGGAAAGAAGTCCAGAACGTAAAACTTCGGCGCCTCACTGCCCGGTTCGCCCGGGTTCGCAGCCCGAAAGGTCTTACGTTCTTCCCAATACCGCTGCCAGCGCGGTTCAATCTCCAGAAAATCGTACGCGTTGCTCATCGGCCATCACTGCCCGCTACTGGGCCGGGCCCGGCGGCCCGGAGGCACGCGGCGCGGAAATGAAACCCGTACGCTGCTGAACCTTCTCCGGCTGGCGCCACTCCGTCACGAACTTCCGCAGCTCCTCGCTCTGCCGACGCTGCGCAAGCTGCGCCAAATGCCGCTGAAACTCCTCTTCATACAGCGGCTTCACCTCCACCAGCTCGCCCACCACCCACCGGAACCGGCTGGCCATCGGCAACACCGTCACCCGATGGGCCGGCGCCGTGTCCGTCGTCGCCCCTTCCGCCAGCGCAAACAGCGCCCGCGGCAGCTTCTCCACCGAACCCAGCCGCTCCAGAAACGTCGAGCTGCGGGTAAGCCGGGCCGGCGTGAACGGCGTCAGAGAGGCCAGGTAGTTCGCCGTCGGGGTACGGGCCTCCGCCGGCTGCGTGCTGGCCTGTTCCGCCGCCGTCAGGATCTCCTTGAGCTCCGTCGCCGCCTCGACGGCCGCCGGCAGGCCCATTTCCCGCGCCCGGTCCGCCAGCGCTTGCGCGTGCGTGCGCGCCAGCTCATGGGCCTTGGCCAGCTTCCAGTCCTGCACGACGCGGTCCCGCACCTCGTCCAACGATGCCGGTGGCTCGCTCGGACGCACCTCGACCACGCGGAACAGATACGCCTGATACGGACGCGACTCGCGCGTCCGCAGGTCTGGCTGCCGATTCGTCACCACGGGCGCCGGCTCGTACACATTCAGCACCGGCGCCCGATCGTCCGGCGTCCGCGTCACGATGCCCTTCACCCGAAACGCCAGCGTCGGGGCGCTGATCCGCTGCTGACCCTCGCCCAGCCCCGCCCCACCAAAACCCGGCAGGAGCTGAAGCTGTTGGGCATCCACCAGCTCGCTGCGGTAATACTCCACCTCATACTTCATCGAAAAACGCGACCGCAGTTCCTCCAACGACGGCGGGTCGCCCGCCGGCGGCAGGGTAAACCCGTCCGCGTCCTTCTCCATCGCCGCCCACGGCCGGTTCAACTCGTGATATAGATCGTTCACCAGCTCCTGGGCCTCTTCGATCGCGCGCACCCGCCGCAGGTCCTCGCGCGCCAGCTCCCGCGCTTCCTCGAAAGACATGGGAATCTGCGGCGGCTGCCCTCCGGCCGGCTGGGAGGCGGACGGGTCCGGCTTCGTGTAAAGCTGGGCGTTATCCTCAAAATACTGCCGTACCTGGGAGTTCTTCACCTGCACCTTCTGGCGCACCTTCTCCGGGTCCACCGTCAGATACTCGATCCGCACCCGATCGGGGTACCGGTATCCGAAGACCAGCTCCTCCTCGGTGTGAGCGGTCGTGCGCCCCTTGCACTCTTCGAAGAATGCCAGTAGCTCCTCCTCCGTCGGCTCGGGAACCAGGTGCAAGAACGCCCGGCTTTCCAGCACCGAGAGCTGCGCCACGGCCTGCTGATTCTGATCGCGAAAGGCCAGCGCTTCCCGCGGCAGCGTCTCGAATACCGCCCCCGCCTGCATCTGCACCAGCCGGTTGACCGCCATCCAACGACCGATCATCGCGCAGATCTCGTTCCAGCTTCGGCGGTATCGAGTCTGAAGCCGCTGCGCCACCGCATCGGAAAACCCCACCTGCCGCAGCCAGTTCGTCACCTCCTCCCGCCCGATCCGCAGCCCCAGGTACCGCGCTTCCTCCGTCAGCAGGTAATACTCCAGGGCGGAATCGAGCGACAAGAGCGGCGGAAATCCCATGTTCCCGAGCATCTCCATCTCGGCGCGGGCACCGGCACGCGTCTCATTGGAGATCGTCCGGCCGTAGGCTTCCCCCAACCGCAGCGTCCGCAGGCGGTCACGCTCGCCGCAGCCTTGAATCGTGTTGGGGATCAGGAACGCCACCAGCAGCAACGCCATGAAGACCATGAGCATGGCCCGCCCGTGGCGACGGAAGATCTTCATCATGTTCATAATAACCTGTCCCGGTGCGCACGCCGCCCGCCGGATCCGCCGTCGGGTCGGCCAAGCGTACAGAACGACTCATGATACGGCCCTGCGGCCCTGATACAAGGCGACGTCGTTATCCTCGGGACGTCCGCCCGCGGAGATACCCCGCGGCCAAGCAACAAAACCGCCAGCCATGACCGCACAGACGTGCAATTGCCCAAACTGCTTTCAGGAAACAAGATACAACCTGAAGCGGTGCTGCTGCTCGCTCAGGCGGTTGCCAGCGAACGCCCACGCCCCACCGGCACCGATGGTCCGCCGCGGCAGTGGCCGCCGACGCCGCGGCTCGCCAACCTACCAACCCCCGCGTCGGACGAATGGATTCCGCCGCAGCGTCAGCCCATCCACGCGCGCCGCGCTGCGGACCGACCGGGCCAGCTCGATCCCCATCGCGCAGACATCCGGCGCGTCATCGTGCCGCGCCTTCGGAAAATGCAGAAACTGAGTCTCGACCTCGGGCGGCAGCACCGGCGGCAGCCGAAACGTCCCGTTCTCAAAGAACGGCGCGCTGCCTTCGATCCGGGCCCGCTTGTTGGCCGCCGTCGTCAGGGCGACCACGGGCAGGTACAGCCCGCGGCAACGGCCCTCGTGCTCCAGAATCTGCTTGAGCGCCACCTGGTAGGCCACCGCCTCGATCCCGATCTTCACCGGCCGCCAGTCCTCGAACGCCGCGACAATGCGCTGCACCTGCTCCACGATCCCGATGCGTTCGAGCGTCAGCACCCGCGTGTAGATGGTGCCCGTCTCGTCGTCGACACTCCCAATCCACAGGGCGAAAAAGTCGCCCGCCGCCGCCCCGGTCGCCGGGTCAACCGCCATCAGCGTGGTGAGCCGCCGGTTCTCCAGCTCCTCGGGTCGATATCGCCGCAGCCACTCCGCGCGAAACACGCGCAGACGGTCATCAACGGGATTGGCCTGATACTCTTGCTCGAAGGCCAGCGTTCCCAACCGCTCGCGCTCGGCCTCCAGTCGCTCCACCGGCCAGCGTGCGGGCCATAGCGCTTCCCGATAGAACTGCCCGTCCGGCCCCCGGCGCGCCTCCAGCGCGCGATACACCACATACTCCCAACCCGGGAAACGCTGCCGGTCGCGCAGATTCGCCAGCAGCGAGTCGTAGTGGATCAGCGAGCCGAGAACCACCAACTGGCCATTCGGCGCCAGGGCCGGCATCACCACGCGGCGCAACCACGTTTCCAGCTTCGCCCGGCCTTCGGCTGAGGCCACATGTTCGTCCTTCTCAATATCGTCGCAGATGACCAGGTCCGGGCGGTTCGCGCCGACCCGCGTCCCGCGGAAGCTCGCACCCGTCCCCTTCGCCTGCACCGTAATGCCTGTGGCGGTCGTGAAAACGGCGGCGGCCCACCGCCCGCGACGGGGCCGAACAGCCACCCCCAAGTGGCGCGTCCCGGCCCCCGCACGCCGGGTACATCGAGCTGCACGCGCCGCCTGGTTGGAGGTAGCGGCGGTGCCCGACAGGTCGCCGTACCGGGCGAGGATCTGCTCGTTGGTCTCCAGCTCCCAGCGGATGTCGCGGACGAACTGCGTCGCCAGGGAAGCAGCCTGCGTGATGATGACAATATTCCGTCGTCGCTGCTCACACAGGCACCACAGCGGATAGGCCAGTGCGGCGAGCGTGCTCTTGGCATGGCCACGCGGCGCGACGCAGGCGACGAAGTGCTTCCGCGCGTCGGCCAACAGCGCGGCGAGTTCCACGTGAAACGCGCAGGGCGGGTCGGTGAAATAGTGCGGCAGAAAACGCTGCGCCCAGCGCAACACAGCCGGCAGCGGCTTGGAGCAGGCGGGTTTTTCGGTGGGCATACGGCCGGTGCGGGCGCGCCCGTGGCCAAACAGCGCGCCCCCGTCATGAACGGTAGCACAGGATTCCGCGAATGCGTGCCATCGCGCCGCATCTGGCGCGTCCCGCGCGAGACCGGCGGCTTCGGGCGCGATTCTGGCGCCCGCGCCGCTTGACGTCCCGCAGCCCGACAGCTATTCGTGCGCCTGGCCGATCCCACGGGCGTGCGCGATTCTGCGGCGCGTGAGCTCGGTGACCGGTGGCGTGTGCCGGTTGCGGGCACCGGAGCATCTCGAGACCCGCCGGTCGGGCCCGTCCCCCGCCCGGCGCGACGCATCCCGCCACCCGCGCGGCGGCGCAGGAGATCCGAGTATGGGATTCGAAATTACCAGAGTGGACGTGTGGGCGGGCGAGATCGAGGACCGGCCGGGCGCGCTGGCAGAGAAGCTGGAGGCGCTGCACCGCGCCGGAGCGAACCTGGAATTTGTCATCGTGCGGCCGTCGGCGGGGCTGCCCGGTACGGGTGTGCTGTTCGTGGCTCCGCTGCATGGACCGCAGCAGACCAAGGCGGCCGAGGACGTCGGCCTGCATCATGCCGCGACAATGCCGGAGCTGCGCATCCTGGGCCCGGATCGACCCGGTCAAGGCGCCGGCATCGCCCGCACGCTCGCGGAAGCGGGCATCAACATCGCCGGCCTGTCGGCGGCCGCCATCGGCGACCAGTGCCTGTTCTACATCCGCTTTGAAACCGAAGCGGACGTCAAGCGCGCCGCCCAGATTCTGACGGCCAAACTGGGCTGACCGCCGCACGCCGACCATCCGACAACTACCAGAATCTGCCACGCGGGCCGAACGCGGCGGATTCGCGCGGATGATCCGCGCCGCAGGCCGCTTTGGCAACCCGTGTCACCTTGGGCTACACTGCTGGTCGCGGCCCCGCACACCGCGGCGCCGCCTGGAGCTGAGGATATGCGCATTCACGAATACCAGGCGCGCGGACTACTGGAAGCAGCCGGAATTCCGGTCCCGCGTGGCGAGGTGCTGGACGCGGCCGAGCAGGCCCGACCGGCCTTCGAACGGCTCGGAGCCCATACGGCCGTCCTCAAAGCGCAGGTGCATGCCGGCGGCCGCGGCAAGGCCGGCTACGTAAAACTGGTCCGCTCCGCGGATGAGGCGGTTCGGGAAGCCGCCCGCATGCTCGCCGAGCCAATGGTGTCCAAGCAAACCGGCCCTCAGGGCGTGCGGGTACGCAAGCTGCTCCTGGCTCCGGCCGTCGAGATCGCCCGGGAGTATTACCTCGGGGTGGTCGTGGATCGCGCGCGACGGACCCCGGTCATGATGGCCAGCGCAGAGGGTGGGGTGGAGATCGAGGAGGTCGCAGCCCGCAACCCGCACGCGATCCGCAAGGCCTGGTTCCACCCGCACCTGGGCCTGCAACCGTTCCAGGCCACTGCCCTGGCCGCCCAGATCGGCCTGGCGGGCGAGCGGGCACGCGCCGCCGCCGACATCATGGTGAAGCTCGCGCGCCTGTTTCTGGCCCGGGACTGTTCGCTGGCCGAGATCAACCCGCTGGTCGAGACCCCCGCGGGCGAAATCCTGGCCATCGACGCCAAGATCAACATCGACGACAACGCGTTGTATCGGCAGCCGGAGCTGGCCGCGCTCTTCGATGCGAGCGAGGAAAACCCGGCTGAGCTGCGGGCCCGCGAGTTCGATCTGAGCTACATCGCCCTAGACGGGAACATCGGCTGTCTGGTGAATGGCGCGGGCCTGGCCATGGCCACCATGGACATCATCAAGCTGCACGGCGGCGAGCCGGCCAACTTCCTGGACGTCGGCGGCAGCGTCACCCCGGAGGGGGCCGTCGAGGCCTTCCGCATCATCCTGGCCGACCCCAAGGTCAAGGCGGTCCTCGTCAACATCTTCGGCGGCATCGCCCGCTGCGACGTGATCGCCGACGCTCTGATCCGGGCGGCGCGCGAGGTCGGTTTCAAGGTGCCGGTGGTCGTCCGACTGGAAGGCACGAATGTCGAGCAGGCCCGGCAGATGCTGCACGACGCGGCCATTGCCCAACTGAGCCCGGCGCTCGACCTGACAGACGCCGCCCGCCGGGTGTGCGCCGCCGCGCAGGCCGCTGGTTGAGTCGTTGGGAGCCTCCCGGATGTCGGGACATGCGCGGAACCACGAGCTGATCGCGACGCTGGAGCGGTTCGCCGGCCGGCACCTCCTGCTGATCGGCGACTTCATGCTCGATCGCTACGTGTTCGGAGACGCGGAGCGCATCAGCCCCGAGGCGCCGGTCCCCGTTCTGCGGGTCATCGAGCGACAGGACCGGGTTGGCGGCGCCGGCTCTGTGGCGCTGAACATCGTGGCGCTGGGCGCGCGGGTGACCTGTTGTGGCGTCCTCGGCAAGGACGCCTGGGGCGACCGGGTTTCGCAGGCGCTGTCGGAGGCCGGGGCGGATGTCCGCGGGTTGCTGCGTGTGAGCGACCGACCCACGATCACCAAGACGCGTCTCGTGGGGCTGGCCGAACATCGCCATCGTCAACAGATTCTGCGGGTCGACGATGAACTGGTACGGCCGCTCAGCGCGGAGGATGAGCATTCGCTGCTCGCGACCGTGCAGGCGCTCTTGCCGGACGTGGATGCCATCTGTCTTGAGGACTATGACAAGGGCGTACTGTCGCCGCGCGTCTGCGCGACGGTAATCGGCGCCGCGCGGCGGCACGGCCGACCGGTGTTCGTTGATCCGGCCCGCCGGCCCTGCTGGGACAAGTACACGCGGGCCACGCTGCTGACCCCCAATCGGGCCGAGCTGGAGATCGGGATCGGGCGGTCGCTAGGTGACGAAGAACTGGCGGCGGCTGCCGAAGAGGCCCTGCGGCGCTGGGAGCTCGACGGCCTGCTCGTCACGTTGGGGCGGGACGGAGCACTTTTGGCCCGCCGGGATCGGCCCGCGGAGCACTTTCCGACGACGCCGCGGGCCGTCTACGACAATACGGGCGCGGGAGATGCGGTACTGGCCATGTTCGGGGTGGCGGTGGCCGCGGGCGCCACGTTCGAACAGGCGACGGTCCTGGCCAACATTGCCGGGGGCCTGGAGGTCAGCAAGTTCGGCTGCGTGCCCATTACACGGGCGGAGGTGTGGGAGGAGCTTCAGCGCGGTGCCCGGCGCGGGCGCGGCAAAGTGCGCTCGGTCGAAGAACTGCGCCCGGAGCTGGAGGCGCTGCGGCAGCGGGGCGAGACGATCGTGTTTACGAACGGCTGCTTCGACCTGCTGCACCCCGGGCATGTGGAGCTGCTGGAGAAAGCCAAGACGCTGGGCAGCCGACTGGTCGTCGGGCTCAATAGCGATGCCTCGGTGCGGACGCTGGACAAGGGTCCGGACCGGCCGATCCGTTCGCAGCAGGATCGGGCCCGGATGCTGGCCGCCCTGGAGTGCGTCGACTACGTGGTCCTGTTCGATGAGCCCGACCCCGCCCGGCTGATCGAGCGGCTGGCTCCGGATGTACTGGTGAAAGGAGCGGACTGGGCGACGCGCGGCGTGGTGGGACGGGAGTTTGTCGAGGCCCGCGGCGGTCGGGTCGTATTGATTGAATTGGCCGAGGGCTACAGCACGTCGGCCGAGCTGGCCCGCATCCGCGGCCGGCCGACGACGCCCGCCCGCCCGTGTGCGGACGCGCCGCGCTGGCAGGAGCCGGGGTGAATCGCGACTGGGCGACAATCTGGCGGGAGCATCAACAGGTCCTCCGCGACCTGGAAGGGGCCGGCGCGGTGCTCGACCCCATCGTCGAAGCGCTGGTGCGCTGTCTGGAAGCCGGCCGGCGGGTCTACATTCTGGGCAACGGCGGCAGCGCGGCCGATGCCCAGCACATCGCGTGCGAACTGCTGGGGCGGTTCAGGCGGGAACGACGGGCGCTGCCGGCCATCGCGCTGACGACGGACACGTCCACCCTGACGGCCATCGCGAATGACCTGGGATATGAACGGGTATTCGCGCGGCAGCTCGAAGGGTTGCTACAGCCCGGCGACGTGGTCTGGGCGCTCAGCACAAGCGGAAGGTCGCCCAACGTGCTGGCGGCGCTGCGGGTAGCGCGGGAACGGGGCGCGGTGACGGTCGGCTTCACCGGGGCAACGGGCGGGCCGATGGAACCGCTGTGCACGCATTTGTTTCGCGTCGCGCACACAGCCAGCGACCGGATTCAGGAAGCCCACGCCTTGGCCTACCACTACATTTGCGAACGCGTGGAAGCGACCCTCGGCACGCCTTAGGGCAACGCCGCGCGGGGCTACTCCTTGCCGGCGGGCGGGGCTTCCTTCAGCACTTCCTTGATGGCCGCCCGGTTGAAGTGAATCTTCACGTTGTTTGTCTCGTCGACCTTCAGGACGATGATGTTGTCGCGCACGTCGGCGACCGTCCCGATGATCCCGCCGATGGTCTGTACGCGATCGTTCTTTTTGAGCGACGCGAGCATCTGCTCGTACTTCTGGCGTTCCTTGGAGCGACCGCGCGCCATGATCCACCAGAGCACGACCAGCGCCAGGATCATGGGGACCAGCGGGCTGCGCAGGAGGTCGCCGAGGCCGCCGGCCGGCGGGGGGGCAGCGGGCGCAGTGGTCTGGGCTAGCATCGCAAGCAGAGTGGTCATTCGTGCTCCTCGCTCTGGCGTACGGCCGGGCCGCTCTCGAACGCGCGCCGCCAGGTGTCGAACGTTCCCTCAGCGATCGCCGTGCGCATCTGACGCATGAGCGACTGATAGAAGTGGATATTATGCAGAGACACCAGCGTCCCTCCAAGCACCTCCCCCGACAGGATCAGGTGGCGCAGATAGGCGCGGGCAAACGTGCGGCAGGTATAGCAGTCGCAGGCCGGATCTAGCGGCTCGCTCGACCGGGCGTGACAGGCATTTCGCAGGCGCAGCGTCCCGGCGCTCGTAAATGCGTACCCCTTCCGTCCGTTGCGCGTGGGGAGCACGCAGTCGAACTGGTCCACGCCGGCCGCCACGGCGCGCACCAGGTCTGCCGGCGTGCCCACGCCCATCAGGTACCGCGGTCGCTCCTCCGGCAGCTCCGGCGCGAACGTCTGCACGAAGGCCTGCATCTGTTCCGGAGGCTCCCCGACCGAAAGCCCGCCCAGCGCGTACCCGTCGAAACCGATGTCGACCAGCTCCGCCAAACAAGCCCGTCGCAAACTCAGGTCCAACCCACCCTGGACGATGCCGTACACGGCCTGATCCGGACGGCGGTGCGCCGCCCGACTGCGCCGGGCCCACGCCACGGTCCGACGGACCGCCGCCTCCAGCCCCGCCGGCTCGGCCGGCAGCGGCGGACACTCATCCAACGGCATGATGATGTCCGCCCCGAGCTGATTCTGAATCTCAATCGCGCTCTCCGGTGTCAGCCGGACAGGCGAACCGTCGAGATGCGAACGGAACGCCACACCATCCTCATCCACACGCCGCAGGGCACCCAGGGAATAGACCTGGAACCCGCCGCTGTCGGTCAGAAGTGCCCCGTTCCAACCCATGAAGCGATGCAGGCCGTCGAGCGCGGCAACCGTCGCGGCCCCAGGGCGGAGCATCAGGTGGTACGTGTTGGCCAGCAGAATCTGGGTCCCGGTCTGGGCCAACTGCGCGGGCGACAAACCCTTCACCGCCCCTCGGGTGCCCACCGGCATGAACGCCGGCGTATCGACGCAGCCGTGCGGCGTGGACAGCACGCCGCAGCGCGCGGTACCGCAGCGGTGCCGGACAGTGAAGGTAACGGTCGCAGTCACATGGCACGGGCAGGCGTGGCCGGGTGGGGCTAGGTCGCCTTCTTGGGCGCCAGTTGCAGCCCGAACTCGGCCAGACGGCTCTTGATTTCGTTCAGCGAGGTGACGCCGAAGTTCCGCGTCGCGAGCAGGTCGGCTTCCGAGTACCGGACGAGATCGCCGAGCGTCACCACGTTCAGCCGCTGGAGGCACCGCCGCGACCGGACCGAAAGCTCCAGCTCACTGACCGGCTTGGCCAGGACGGCTTCCTGCTCGGGCGGCAGCGCCGGCCGCGCGGGGGCCGATTCCTCGGACGCCGGTTCGACCGTGACATCGTCCGGGCGCATGCCGAAACGCAGGCCCTTGCGGGCCAGCAGCGTCTTGATCTCCGCCAGCGACGTCTCGCCGAAGTTCTTGTACGCGAGCAGTTCTTCCTCGGTGTGCCGGATCAGGTCACCGAGCGTGCGGATGTTCATCTTCTTGAGACAGTTCCGGGCCCGGATCGACAGCTCGAACTCGCTCAGCGGGGTGGCCAGGAGCCGCGCCCGCGCGTCCACCCGTTCCGCTCCCGCCTCGTCGATCACCATCCGCCGGCAGCCTTCAACGCTCTTGAAGTACAGCCGCGCGCGGCGGTGATTCGGGTGCGCCTTCAGCACCCGACGAACGCAGTGCTGAGCGGCATCGTAGTCCCCGCGCTCTTCATACAGCACTGCCGCGTTCAGCAGCGCGTTGACGTACGCACGTGGCTGGCGGGTTAAGCGGTCGTAGAGTTCCAGGGCGGCCTCATCGTTGCCCCACAGGTCGTACAGCCGGGCGCAGCGGAACAACGCCTGGGTATGCTCGGGGTCCAGTTGCAGCGCCCGCTCATAGGCCTCGCCCGCCGCGACGTGCTCGTAGCGGGCTTCGGCCAGTCGTCCGCGGACGTAGTGCCAGTCGGCCGTCGCCGCTCCATCGCTCTCGTGCCGCGCCAGAAGCTTCTCCGCCTCTTCCAGGCGGCCGGCGCGGACCAGCGCGGCCGCAATGCGCAGGTCGCACTCCAGGCCGTTCCACCCCGCCCGGGCCGCCTCCCGGAACTCCTGGATGGCCTCGTCGAACCGGTCCAGCGCCAGCGCCGCCTCCGCGGCGTAAAAATGCCGGACGGGCCCCTCTGGCGCCCGCGCGAACCATTCCAGCGCCGCGGTGAAGCGGCCGAGGATGAGCAGGCCGAGGGCCAGTTTGAGCGCGTCGCCCTCCCGGCGCTGCACCCGCGCCTCGTACTCGCGCAGAAGCTGGTCGAACCGTTCCCGGGCCGCGAAGGACGTGTGGGCGGCATCGGCATAGCGGTTGAACGTGGGCGCAGCGAAATCCGTCTCGTCGAAGAAGGACGAGAGCTCGACAGTTTCAGCGGTCATCAGCACGTGGCTCCACCTCGAGGGCCGACGCTCGGCGCCAGCTCTTGGAAACCCAACTATAATAGCTCGAACCGTCATGGTCGCAAGGGCCTGGTCGCGCGGGCCGGCCACTGCGCGCCCGGCGGGCCCGAGGCACGGGTGTGAACAAACCCGATTCCTTGCTGCTGGAGCGACTTGCAGAACATGTGCTCATCTGCGACGGCGCGATGGGCACCAGTCTGCACGCGCTGAACCTGCCGCTGTCCGACTATCGCGGGCTGGAAAACTGCTCCGAGATTCTCGTCGAGACGCGACCGGACGTGGTCGCGGGAATTCATCGCGCCTACCTCGAAGTCGGCTGCGACGCGGTCGAAACCAACACCTTCGGCGCCAACCGCGTCGTGCTGGCCGAATTCGGCCTGGCGGATCGGACGTACGAACTCAACCGGCAGGCCGCTCAGCTCGCGCGCCGCGTCGCCGACGAGTTCAGCACGCCCGACTGGCCCCGCTTCGTGTTCGGTTCCGTCGGCCCCGGAACGAAGCTCATCTCCCTTCGACAAATCGACTACGACGAGCTGCTGGCCAGCTATCGCGAACAGGCGCGCGGGCTGCTGGACGGCGGCGTCGATGCCCTGCTGATCGAAACCTGTCAGGACATCCTCCAGGCCAAGACCGCGATTCATGCCGCCCGTCTGGCCTTCGACGACACCCGCCGGCGCGTCCCGCTGATGTGCCAGGTCACGCTCGAGACCACCGGCACGCTGCTGGTCGGCACGGACATCGCCGCCGCGGTCGTGGCCCTCGAGGCCTTCCCGGAGGTGGCCGTGATCGGGTTGAACTGCGGCACCGGGCCGGCGGAGATGAGCGAAGCCGTGCGGTACCTGTCCAAGTACTGCGCGCGCCTGCTCAGCGTACAGCCGAACGCCGGCCTGCCACAGGTCGTCAACGGGCAGCCGCGTTTCCCCCTCACGCCGCGGGAGCTGGCCCGCTGGTTGCGGGAATTCGTCGCGGTGGACGGGGTCAATCTGGTGGGCGGCTGCTGCGGCACGACGCCGGAGCACCTGGCCGCCGTCGTGAAGGCGGTCCGCCGACTGCGTCCCGGTCGGCGCGACGTGAGCCATGAGCCGGCCGTGAGCAGTTTGTACCAGGCTGTGCCGGTCCGTCAGGAAACCAGCTTTCTGATCATCGGGGAGCGCTGCAACACGAACGGATCGCGCCAGTTCAAGCGGCTGCTGATCGAGGGCGACGACGACGGCTTGGTGGCCATGGCCCGCGAGCAGGTCCAGGAGGGCGCGCACGTGCTGGACGTGTGCGTGGACTGCGTGGGCCGCGACGGCGTACGCGACATGGAGCGGGTCGTCCGCCGTCTGGCCAGCGAAGTCACCGCCCCGCTGATGCTCGACAGCACCGAGCCGCCCGTCCTCGAGGCCGGCCTGAAGCTCGCCCCCGGCAAGTGCATCGTCAACTCCGTCCATCTGGAAGACGGCGAAGAGCGGCTGGCGCGGGTCTGCCGGCTGGTCCGCCAGTTCGGGGCGGCCGTCGTCGCACTGACCATTGACGACGATCCGACCGAGGCCATGGCGAAAACGGCGGCCCGCAAGATTGCCGTCGCCACCCGCCTCTACGATCTGCTCACGCGGAAATACGGAATCGTCGAAGAGGACATCTTCTTCGACTGCCTGACGTTTCCGATCACGACCGGCAACGCGGCCGACCGCCGGCTGGCGCTGGAAACGCTGGACGCCATTGAACACTTGCGGCGAGAGTTCCCGCGTTGTCAGTTCCTGCTGGGTATCAGCAACGTGAGCTTCGGGCTGTCGCCCGCGGCGCGCGTCGTGCTGAATTCCGCGTTTCTGCATGAAGCGTGCCAGCGCGGGCTGACGGCAGCCATCGTCCACGCCGGCCGGATCCTGCCTCGCAACCGGATCAGCGACGAGCGCTGGCAGGCCGCCCTGGATCTGATTTATGACCGCAGCGCGGGCGGCACGAATCCCCTGGAGCGGTTCATCGGGCTGTTTTCGACGGACGAGGAGATCACGCCGCGCGTCCCGCTGACGGACCTGCCGGTCGAGGAACGCCTGCGCCGACGGATCATCGACGGAAACCGCGCCGGTCTGGAGGCCGATCTGGACGAAGCCCTTCAGCGCTACCGCGCCCTGGAGATCGTCAACGACATCCTCCTGGCCGGGATGAAGACCGTCGGCGATCTGTTCGGCGCGGGGCAGATGCAGCTCCCCTTCGTGCTCAAGTCGGCCGAGACGATGAAAGCGGCGGTCGCGTACCTGGAACCCCATATGGAGCGCACCACCGGGCCGCAACGCGGCACGCTGGTGCTGGCCACGGTGCGGGGCGACGTGCACGACATTGGCAAGAACCTGGTGGACATCATCCTTACCAACAACGGGTACACCGTCTACAACCTGGGGATCAAACAGCCGATCGCGAACGTCATCCGGGCGTGGCGGGAACACCGTGCGGACGCCATCGGGTTGTCGGGCCTGCTGGTCAAGTCCACGCTGGTCATGCGAGACGACTTGCTGGTGCTCAACGAACAGGGCATCACGGTTCCGGTCATCCTCGGCGGAGCCGCGCTAACCCGCCGATACGTCGAAGAAGAGCTGCGCCCGCTGTACCGCGGTCCGGTCTACTACGCTGGCGACGCCTTCGACGGCCTGCATCTGATAGAGCAGATTGTCGCGGGCCGGGAGCCGGCCCGCGTGCCGGCGGTGACAGAGCCGGTCCTCGCGGAACCGGTTCCTGCTGCCGCGCCAGCCGGCCCCTCTGGGACAGCGGCCCCCGCCGCGACAGCTACTTCCGTGGCCACTTCTCCCGCCGCAACGGGTGCGGCGCCGGAGGCGCCGGCGGATACGATGCCGCCCGCTGAACCGCCGCGTTCCGACATCCGGTACGAACACCCGGTCCCGCAGCCGCCGTTCTGGGGGGCGCGGGTCGTGGAGTCCATCGACCCGCGCGCTGCCTTGGCCTTCATCAACGAAACTATGCTGTTTCAGGTGCAATGGGGCTTCCGGCGCAAGCGCCGGTCGGCCGCGGAGTGGCGGCGCTATGTGGACACGGAGATCCGGCCTCTGTACCGTGCCCTGCTCGAACGCTGCGAACGCGAGCACATTCTTCAGCCCCAGGCGATTTACGGCTATTGGCCGTGCAACTCGGACGGCGATGACCTGATCATCTACGCCCCGCCTCCGTCCAGCGCCGACGTTCCCGTTCCGGGCGCGCCGCCCCCGCCCGATCGGCCCTCCGTCCTGTCGCCGCACGCGCTGCGACCCCAGGCCTGCACGGAAATCGCCCGCTTCCGCTTCCCACGCCAGAACAAGCCGCCGTACTGGTGTCTGTCGGACTTCTGGCGTCCTGTCGCCGGCGGTGTGGTGGACGTGGTCGCATTCTCGCTCGTGACGGTCGGTCGGCGCGTCACCGCCGTAGCGCGCGAGTACTTTGCGCGCGTCGAGTATCAGCAGTACCTGCTCTTGCACGGGCTGGGGGTCGAGCTGGCCGAAGCGCTGGCAGAATACATCCACAAGCAGATCCGGATCGAACTCGACATCGCCGACCGGGACGCGCGCGACCTCCGCAAGCTCTTCCAGCAGGGTTATCAGGGCAGTCGCTACAGCTTCGGCTACCCCGCCTGCCCCCGTCTGGAGGATCAGGCTTTGCTGCTCAAGCTGCTGGGCGCCGAACGCATCGGCGTGTCGTTGACCGACGGCTACATGCTCGACCCCGAGCAGTCCACCAGTGCCATCGTCACCTACCACCCGCAGGCCCGGTACTTCAGCGTGCGGTGAGCCGGGCCCCGCAGGCTCCCAGCGGCCCGGTTGCAGCGTCCGGCCGGCGTGCGGTATTTTGCCGCCCAGATGGCCGCGACCGCGTCCGATGCACTGACCGAAGCCAAAGCCCTGCTCGTGCGACGCTGGGGCGAACTCGGCGGCTATTGGGGAATCAGCCGCACCATGGCCGAGATCCATGCCCTGCTCTTCGTCACCGGCGAGCCGCTGTGCACGGATGACGTGATGGCCCGGCTGCACGTGTCGCGGGGCAATGCCAGCATGAATCTGCGCGGGCTGGTGGACTGGGGACTGGTGCAGCGCGTGCACAAGCCGGGCGATCGCAAGGAGTACTTTCAGGCCGACACGGACGTCTGGCACATGTTCGAAACGATCACGCACGAACGCCGGCGACGCGAAGTGGAACCCATCATCGCTACGATCGACCGCTGCCGCGCGATGGTCGCGGCGGCCCGTACGGATCCAGACCCCGCAGCGCGCGGGTTTCTTCGCCGGCTGGACGAGTTGCGGGGGTTCCTCACGACGATGGGGGCTCTGTTCGAGCTCGCGCTGCGCTTCGGGCCGCGCGGCCTGGCGCAGCTCACGCCCCTGCTGAACATCCAAGCAACGAATGAACACGCCGGCCCGCTGGCACGTCCCGCGGCCCGCGTCCGCAAGCCCGGCGGCCGGACATCAAACCGCCTGCCAAGGAAGCGGCGATGACCGATCCCGAATTGGCCCAAGCCCTGAAGGCGGCTGCCCTGCTCGAGGGCGAGTTCACCCTGCGCAGCGGGCGCAAGAGCCGCTACTATCTCGACAAGTACCTCTTCGAAACGCAGCCCGCGCTGCTGCGCGAGCTGGCCCGGCGGTTCGCCCGGTACGTCACGGAAACCGTCGACCGCGTCGCCGGCGCGGAACTCGGCGCCGTCGCGCTGGCCACCGCCACCGCACTGGAAACCGACAAACCCTTCGTGATCGTGCGGAATTCGCGGAAGGCAGGCTACGGCACGGGCAAGCTGATCGAAGGTCGACTGAACCCCGGCGACCGCGTGTTGCTGGTGGAGGACGTGTGCACGTCCGGCGGGCAGGCCCTCGAGGCGGTCCGGGCGCTGCGCGAGGCCGGCGCGATCGTCGAGACGGTCGCCGTCGCCATCGACCGCCAGGAGGGCGGCCGCGAAACGCTGGAAGCCGCGGGCCTGCGGTTTGCGGCCTTGTTCACCAGCGCAGACCTGGGCATCACGAAGACACAGTGAGAGCCAACCGCGGAACCCGCCGCGCGCTGGACGGCAGGCCCAACCCGCAGACTTGCCCACCAGGCAGGCGGGCGGATAATGCCCGCTCCTTCGCAACACGCGTACCGCAAGGAGCCCCGAAACATGGCCAGTGCAACGGCAATCGAGTTTCCGCGACGGTATGTGGCGGCCAACGCCGACTTCGGCACGTGGGACACCGCCGAACCGTACTTCCGCGAGCTGAGCGAACGGCAAATCGCCGGCGTGGAGCAGCTTGAGCAGTGGTTGATCGACCTCAGCGAGCTGGAGGCCTGTCTGGACGAGGAGGGGACGCGACGGTACACGGCGATGACCTGCCAGACGGACGACCCCGAGCGCCAGCAGCGCTATCTGGACTTCATCGAGAACGTGGCGCCGAAAGCGGAGCCGTGGCGGGACCGACTGCGGCGGAAGTTTCTCGGGCACGCCAACGGGCTCTCGCTGCCCCCCAAGCGGTACGAGGTGCTGGTCCGCAGCGTGCGGAACGCCGTCGAACTGTTCCGTGAAGAAAACATCCCGCTGCTGGTGGAGAACCAGAAACTGGTGACCGAATACCAGACGCTTACAGCAGCGATGACGTGTCGCTATGACGGACAGGAACAGACGCTCCAGCAGATGGCCAAATACCAGGAGGAGCCGGACCGAAAGGTCCGGGAGGAAACGTGGCGGCTTGCCGCCGATCGCTTCCAGCAGGATATCGAAGCCCTCGATCAGTTGTACGTGAAAATGGTCGCGCTGCGGCACCGGATCGCGCAGAACGCCGGCTGTCGGGACTTCCGCGAATATGCGTTCAAGGCGCTGGAGCGTTTCGATTACACGCCCCAGCACTGCCTCGCCTTCCATGACGCGATCGAACAGGTCGTGCTGCCGGCCGTCGGCGCGTTGGCGGAACAGCGTCGCCGGAAGTTGGGGCTATCCAGTCTGCGACCCTGGGACCTGGCGGTCGACCCGGACAATCTGCCGCCGTTGCGACCTTTTCAGACGGAGGAAGAGCTGACCCGCGGCTGTGGGCGCATTTTTCATCAGGTCGACCCGGAGCTGGGGCGCATCTTCGATACGCTGTGCGAGCGCGGTCTGCTCGACCTGGGCAGCCGCAAGGGCAAGGCCCCGGGCGGTTACCAGGTCACGTTCGCGGAGCGGCGTGTGCCGTTCATTTTCATGAACGCCGTCGGCACGGAAAACGACGTGCGCACGCTGCTGCACGAGGGTGGACATGCGTTCCACAGTTGGTCCTGTCGCCACGAGCCCTTCCTGGCCTATCGCAGCGCACCGCTGGAGTTCGCCGAAGTCGCGTCCATGGGCATGGAGTGCCTCGCGCTGCCGTACACGGCGGAGTTCTTCGGCGACCAGACGCCGCGGGCCACGAAACGCTTCTTCGAAAAGATCGTGACGTTCTTCCCGTTCATGGCGTGCATCGACGCGTTTCAGCACTATGTGTACACGCACGTGGACGCGGGCCTGGACGCGTGGAAGGACTACTGGCAGTCGCTGACCAGGCGCTTCGCGCCCGAGCTGGATCTCTCCGGCCTGGAAGCGTACGACCGGCAAAGCTGGCAGCGCAAGCTGCACGTCTACGAAGTGCCGTTCTACTACGTGGAGTACGGCATCGCCCAGCTCGGGGCGCTCCAGGTGTGGAAGAACTCGCTCGCCGACTACGGGCAGGCCGTGGCCGCCTATCGCCACGCCCTCGCGCTGGGGGGCGCACGCCCGCTCCCGGAGCTGTTTCGTGCCGCCGGCTGCCAGTTCGACTTCTCCCAGGACACGCTGCGCCCGCTGATCGCAGCCGTGATGGAGACGATCGCGCAGTTGTGAACAACCTGCCCCCGGTCTGGGCGCCGCCCGGGGGCAATGCCTTTCCCGGACAGACCGGGCGGCGGATAATACCGGCGCAATGCTCAAGCAGCACAACCACCTCGTTCTGCTCGGGCTAGTGGTCGCCGACGCACTGGCCATCGCAACCGGCTGGCTGCTGAGCTATTGGCTGCGCTTTCGCTATCTGCCGGTCGATCCGGCCAAGGGCGTGCCCGCGCTGGCCGATCAGTTCCTGCCGCTGCTCCCGCTGGTGGTGCTGGCACACCTGATCGTTTTCTACCGCCTGCGCCTGTACCGCCCCCGCCGCAGCGAGGGCCTGTGGCGCGAGATGCGCGACATCCTGAAGGCGTTCGCGGTCGCTGTCGTCGTCGTGATTCTCATCGACTACGCCCTGCCCCAGTCCCACAAGATCTCCCGCTGGTTCGTGGCCACCTACGCCATCGTCGGCACGACCTGCTTCGGCCTCTTCCGGCTGACGGTGCGCCTGCTGCTGCGGAACCTGCGGCGGCGCGGGCTGAACCGGCGGTACGCCGCCATCGTCGGCAGCGGCCGGGCCGCCCAGCGGCTGCTGCACGCGCTGCGCCGCAACCCGTGGACGGGCTACGAGGTCGCGTACTTCGTGGACGATCGTGCCACGCCGGGCACCCTGTTGGGGGTTCCGGTGTACGGTCCGCTGAACGACCTGCGGTCGATCGTGGAGCGGCAGCCGGTCGACGCGGTCTTTCTCGCGTTGCCCGCCCAGCACAGCGGCCGCACGCCCGAACTGCTGGATGCCCTCCAGTCGGTGATGGCCGACGTGCGGTTGGTCCCGGACATCAACCCGACGTTTGCCATGCGCCCCGACATCACCCAGCTGGACGGCGTGCCGATCCTCTCGCTGCGGCAGACGCCGCTGTACGGCTGGAATGCGCTCGTCAAGCGGACGTTCGATCTGGTCGTCGGCAGCCTTGCACTGGTGATCGCCCTGCCGGTGATGGCGGTCATCGCAGTGCTGATCAAGCTCACCAGCCCCGGCCCGGTGCTGTACCGTCAGCGGCGCATGGGGTTCGACGGCCGCGAGTTCACGCTTCTGAAATTCCGCACGATGCGGGTCGATGCCGAAGCCAACGGCCCCGGCTGGTCCACGCCGAACGATCCCCGGCGGACGCGGATCGGGGCGTTCCTGCGGCGGACGAGTCTGGACGAGCTGCCCAACCTCTTCAACGTACTGCGTGGGGAGATGTCGCTGGTGGGGCCACGGCCCGAACGCCCCGAGTTCATTGCCGAGTTCCGCAATGAAATCCCCAATTACATGCTGCGCCACAAGATGAAGGCCGGCATGACCGGATATGCGCAGATCAAAGGGCTGCGCGGCGACACGTCGATCCGCAAGCGCGTCCAGCACGACGTGCACTACATTCGCAACTGGAGCCTGGGGCTAGACGTACGCATTCTCGCACAGACCCTGGCCGGCGTGTGGTTCAGCCGGCACGAGACCTGATCTCCCTGCCCATCCTGACCAGTACGCCCGGAATCCGCGGGCCCGGAACGCAGCCGTCCTCCGCTACCTTTTCGGTTTTGACAACCGCAGGCTGATTTCGGATACTCGCGACTCGGTATGCCCGCGGTCGGATGTCGGCGGCGACGCCTGTGGACCGCGTGCCCGCAGCGTGTGACCGGGAACGGATTTGTAGGAGCCTCGCATGGCCGGTCGTCCTGCCACCGTGCACGGCGGCATGTCCCCCCTCGTGTACTGGATCATCGTGTTCGTGATCCTGTGGATGCTGTCGCTGGGACTGTTCATCTTTCAGCTCGTCACCAACAAGGACCTCGCCAACCGCGCGCAGGCGGCCGAGCAGAAGGTCAATCGTTACGGCGTCCCGCCCTCGTACTACGTGGACGAGGCACAGGCCCGACGCGACGCGAAGGTGTTCGCGGTCATGGATGAACACCTGCGGAAACTGGCCGCCCTCGTCACCGGGACGACCGAAGACGTGGCTCCGGCCGTGCTCGACAAAGCCAAGACCACCCTGACCGATCTCGCCAGCCGCAAGAAGGGCCTCGTCGCGCCCGGCGACCACCTGCTGAAAGCGGTTGAGAAGCTGGACAAGGCGCACAGCGAGGCGCGCGACGAAGCGGACGCTGCCGCCCGGACGATCGCCGATCTGCGGGCCGAGCGGGAGCAGCTCACCGCCCAGCTCAAAGCCGCCCAGGACACCTTCGAGGCCCAGGTTCGCGAGATGCGGGAGACGCTCCGCCAGATGCAGGAGGAAAAGACGGCCGCCATCCAGCAGAAGCAGGCGCAGGTGGAGACGCTGGAGGAAACGGCCAAGGCCCTCAAGACGCAGATCGTGACGATGGAGCGGGAAGGCATCTCGACTGTCCGGGCCAAGGATATCGAGATCGGACAGCTCCAGACGATGATCGAAACATTGCAGAAACAGATCGCCGCTCTCAAGCCCAGCACGTTCGACCCGACGGCCATTCTGACCAAGGCCGACGGCCGCATCCTGCGCGCTGTCCCCGGCAGCGACGTGGTGTACATCAACCTCGGGGCGGCGGACCGCATCAAGGTCGGCATGGGCTTCGAGGTTTTCTCGCCTCTGCGGCCGGCCCCGCCCGACTTCCGCGGCAAGGCTTCGCTGGAAGTCGTGAACGTCATGGAAGACACCGCCGAATGTCGGATCACGCGGCCCGAGCCGGGACAACCGGTTCTGGAGCCGATCGTCGAGGGCGACATTGTCGTCAACATCGCGTACGAGCGCGCCCGCAAGCCGAAGTTCGTCGTGCGCGGCGAGTTCGACCTGAACTATGACGGGAAGGTGGACTTCGACGGGGCCGAGCAGGTCGCCCATCTGATCCGTCAGTGGGGCGGACAGGTCGTGGACAAGCTGGATGAGTCGGTCGACTTCGTCGTGATCGGCCTGTCGCCCGGAGCGGCCGTCAGTCCGGCGCCCGGCGGGCCCGTCAGTGAGGTCGTGCGGGCGCAGCGGCAACAGAAAGCGCTCGAGGCCGGGCAGTTCAGCGACATCGTCCAACAGGCCCAGCGCATGTTCATCCCCGTCATCACGCAGAACCAGTTCCTCTACCTGCTGGGCTACGTGCACCAGTGACGGCGACTGCGGTCCCGCGGCTCGTCGCTACGGCGATACATCCCCCGGGCACTTGCTCCCGCGCGCACGTGTAACACGCGGGCAGGTGCGTTCGGGCCGCGAAACGAGCCACCGCGCGACGAAGCGGCTGCCCGTGCCGATCAGGCGACCTTCCACCCGTCGCGGTATTCCTTCGTGATGTACTGATTCGCCTCGGGCAGGTTCGTAAAACGCAGGTTGCGGCCGTCCCATTCCAGCCGCCGCCCCACGCGCAACGCGATGTTGCCCAGCAGGATCGTCTCCGTCATCGGCGCGGCGTACGCGAAGTTCGACTTCGGGTAATCCAGCGGCTTCTGTCCGGCGACGGCCATCAGCCATTCGACGATGTGTCCCGGCGAACGCTCCAGCATGGGTTTGGGGCGACCGATTTCTTTCATCTTCGCTTCGGGAATGATGCGAACGCTGTCACCGTACGCGCCTTGGCACAGAATCGCCGCCTTGGTGCCGATGAAGAGGCTGCCCAGGTTGGAGAGATTGCGGCCCGGTTCGAGCTGGGGCGGCAGCGGCGGGCGCAGTTCGCCGTCATACCAATACGCCGTCCAGGCAGGGTGACCGTTGTGAGCGGGAAACTCCCACTTGACGACGGCGGCGTTGGGGAACGTCTCGCCATTCATCGGGGTCATGGCGACAGGCTCGACCGCGGCAGGCCAGGTGGGCGCCATGGCCCAGAACATTCCGTCCATGGTGTGACAGGCCATATCGCCGAGCGCTCCGGCGCCGAAGTCCCACCAGCCGCGCCAGACGAAGGGATGGTAGACCTTCTCCTTGAAAGGCCGGACGGGCGCCGGGCCAAGCCAGAGGTCCCAGTCGAGGTGCGCCGGCACGGGGTCTTCGCCCTCGGGGCGGGCCAGGCCCTGGGGCCAGTAGTGCACCGGGCGGTCGGTCCACGAGTGCACCTCCAGAACGCGCCCGATGGCGCCGCTGTGAATCCATTCATAGACCAGGCGCCAGCCGACGTCAGCGTGCCCCTGGTTGCCCATCTGGGTCGCTACTTTGTAGCGCTGTCCCGCTTGGGCCAGTTGCCGCGCCTCCCAGACCGTGTGCGTCAGCGGCTTCTGCGTGTAAACGTGCTTGCCGAGCTGGAGCGCGATCATGGTGGCGGGAAAGTGGTGATGGTCCGGCGTCGCGATCATCACCGCGTCGAAGTTCTTGTGCTCCTTGTCGAACAGGACGCGGTAATCCTGGTACGCGCGGGCCTGCGGAAACGCCTCCGCCGCGTCCTTATAGCGCTGCGTGTCCACGTCGCAGTAGCACGGACACTGCACACCGTGCTTGACTGCCTCCTTAACGTGTTCTCCGCCCATCCCGCCCGTTCCGACGAAGGCGATCCGCACGTCGGGGAACTGCGGCGGCGCCTCTTCGTGCGGAGATGTCTCGGGTTCCGGAGCCGGCGGAACCGAGGCCGTCGGCTGTTTGCCGCCGGACGCACAGCCCAGGTGGGCCACTGTCGTCAGCGTCAGTCCCGTGGTCAGAGCCTGCTTGATGAAGTCACGCCGCGTCGTGCCGTGCAGTTCGCACAGCAAGTCCCGTAACAGCTCGCTCATCTTCTCTACTCGCTTTCCGTGAACCCTGGGCGCCGGAATCCGCGGGCCGACGACGATTCCGCGCGCGCTGCATTATCCGCCTCGACCCGGGCGAACGCAAGTCGCCACGCCGCCCGCGGCTCGCCGACGTTCTCACCAACGGAAGATCGCAGCGTGGCCCCGCAGGCGCGGCGTGAGAATCTGCCCGTTGGGCAAACGCACGCGCAGGTTCCGGCTGCGGGGACCGTGCAGGGTGAGCGTTCCCCGCCCCGCCGGCGTCACCTCGATCGGCTGCTCTCCGTCACCCGCGATCGGCAGACGGATGACGGCGCGCGTCGTGCAGTCCAGAAATGGCCGGCCATTGCGGCAGGCGTGCACACCCCGATCCAGCCGAACGTCGTACCGGTCGGGGCCGATATGCACATTCCGCAAGCCGGCATCGGGAAAGCGGCGCGACCCGAAGCGCAGGAATCCGGTCGGCTCCACGTCGATCAGCTCCTGCATCGCGATCAGCACGAGCAGGCCGCCCCAGTGATAGAAACGCGCGGCGTTCCACACATCTCCGCCCACCCCCGTGTCCGCGTTGTAGTTCTCGTACACGCCGCCGTCCGCCCGGTAGTTCCGCATGAAAAGCCGCAGACTCTTGCGCGCCAGGTCCGCGGTAACGTCGTCAAACCGGTACCGCCGCAGACCTTCGGCGACCAGGTAATTCAGCGGCCCCCAGATGCGGCCACGCCAGTAATCGTTGTCGCGGTACGCCGGGTCGCGGCGTGCGATCGACGGTATCACCCAGCGACCCCAGAACTCGCGCGGGTTCAAGAGGTGCTCGCGGACCAGCCGTCGCGCCCGCGGCGGTGGGGCGATGCCCGCCAGGAGCGGGAAAAACGACGTCGGCGCCCAGCGCGGCGACAGGGTGCCGCCGCGCGGCGTCCAGTATCGGTTGCAGTAAATCCCGTGGGTCTCGTCCCACAGGCACTCATTGACGCGGCGCGCCATGTCGGTGTACGCGCGCCGGAAGCGGTGGGCATCGGCCGCCAGCCCCAGGCACGCCGCAAGCCGCGCCAGGCTGTCGCAGTCCAGCGCGTACAGGCTGCACAGCATGATGTCATCCAGTTCCAGCGTGGCGGTGCGGGGGTTGAACGGGACGCCGTCGAACACAGGCGAGTTATCCAGGCCCGACTCGTAGATGGCCGCCTGACGCGAGAACTGGAGCTGGCCATTGAAGGGCACGAGCTGCGGAAACTCGTAGGGGACATTCAGCGAGCCCCATTGCAGCAGACCGTCGCCGCGGCCGTTGCGGGCGGTCATCCAGAATTCGTTCCAGCGGCGCAGCCGGACGTACAAGCCCGCCAGCCAGTCGCGGTCAGGTGCGACGGCCTGCGTCTTCCAGACCGCGTAGGCGCCCAGCGGCGGCATGGAACGGTCGCGCGATGCGGCCCCGTGCGCCATGTAATAGTTCGGCACGAAGCCCAGTTCATCGACCGCTGCCGTCACGGCCTCCAGGTTGTACCGTGCCAGTTGCGGCGACTCATGGGCCACCAGCGCCGCCACCAGGTAGGTGTCCCAGCAGAACACCAGGACCCCACGCCAGTCGAAGCACCAGTCGCGACTGACCGGCGACGAAACGAGGCGGCGCCGCGTGTCGTAGAGGGTGTTCCACGTCACGGCTTGAATCATCGCCTCCGGCGCCCCCGCCAGCGCGCCCTCGCCGCGCAGCATTTGCCGCTCGTAGGCCGGCCAGGTGCCCACCGACCGCGCCGGTCGCTGGTCGGGGGGCGTCACGCGGACGGTAGCCGCGCGACCGGGCGCAGCGATGGCATACGGTTCCGCGATGTTGACGAAGTAGTCCCGGGGCCAGGTCGCACCGTCCAGCATCACACGGCAGCCCGCCCACCTGCCGCGTGTCGGCGAGCGGGCGACAACCGTTTCGCCTGCTGGGGCCGCGAAGATGAAAATAACGCGCTGCCGCGACGGGCGCGCCGGCCTGACGGTCAAGGACAGCGTTCCCCGCCGCTCGGTCGCCTCGACCTCATAGACGATGGCACCGGCTCTGATCTCCAGCCGCGCCGGCAGCCCCAAGGGCCCGTGCGGCCCCAGCCGGACGACGTCCGCCCAGCGGAACCGCTCGTACAACGTGCCGACCCGACGCGCTTCCACCGGGTCGGTGGGGACCGCCGGCGGCCGGTCGTCCTGCCGCCGCCGAGCCCTGCGGCGACTGGGCCGCTCGCCCGACTGCGCCAGACTCACCTGCGGCTGCGGCGTGGTCTCGTCCCAGATCGCGACGCAGACCGTCACGACCGTGCGACCCTCCGACAGATAGACGAACCGATTGCAGCCGCGGAAATCCCACGTGTTCCAACCGCTCGGCGCATGCGTGATCGTCGTCGGGCTCATAGCGCACTTTACGGGCCGCTCCCGGCCGTCCACCAGGTCCACAGGCGGCGGGCGATCTCCCACGGCACGCGGATGGCCGCCGTCCCACCCGCGAACACCAGGATCGAAAACAGAAACGCATGCTGCGTTAGCACCCAGGCACAGATGCGCGGCAGCGGCTGAAGCCGGAGCACGGCGCGGCGCACCATCGGCAGCCAGCCCTGCGGAGTGGCGTCGAGTCGTTTCATCCAGTCCGACCACCAGTGATTCAACGCGACCATCAGGCCCATCACAACCCCCCAGCAGGCGCCACGCACGGCGGTCGGGTGCCAGGCTCCGCAGATAGCGAATGTCAGACACAGATTGAGAACCATGCGCCGGCGGCTGCCGCCCAGCGGAATGTAAATGTAGTCGCGCAGGATGCCGGACAGGCTGATGTGCCAGCGTCGCCAGAAGTCGCGTAGGCTGGTGGCCAGCCAGGGCCAGCGGAAGTTCTCGACCTGCCGGTACCCGAGCAAACGGGCGATGCCCGCAGACACATCGCAGTAGCCGCTGAACTCCAGGTACAGCCAGAAGATGTGCAGAAAAACGCCGCCGTACAGCAGCCACGTGCTCGCGATGCGCTCAGGATGCTTGTAGTAGTCGTTGCTGTGCCCCATGCCAAGCTGCAACCACAGCACAGGCAGCAGATAGACAGAGGCGATCACGCTTTTGGCGATGCCCCAGCCGATCCGCGCGACCGCCGGGAGCACCGTGTGCCAGCCGCGCCGCTCGTGACAGCGGTCCAGCTCGTCCTGAAACACAGCGTAGCGTTCCAGTGGCCCCTGTATCAGAGCGGGGGCATAGCAGACGTACGCGAGGAAGTGCAGCGCCGACCGTCGCTCCGGTGACACCGTCCCGCGCCGCAGGTCGGCAAAGTACGCCAGCATCCGGCACAGCAGATACGCCGTCCCGATGTTGTGCGGGTTGTAGAACACCGCGGCAAACAGCGGAAGCGGACCGTGCTCCAGGCGTGTCCGAAAAATCGCAAAAGCGGGCTCCCATGCGACCGACCGCGCCCCCAGCGGAAACACCCAGGGCGCGCGCTCATACAGCCACGCGTCCCAACCCGCGGGCAGCGACACCTGCTGGAGCAAAAGCGTGCCCACATATCCGCCCAGAATTGCTGCCGCCGCAATATACACCGGCCGACGACCCGGATCTCGGCGACACGCCGTCGCGAACCATTCCCCCAGGCGATGCAGCCCCACACAGATCAGCAGCCACAGGCTCGCGTACGCCACGCCGAACACGTACGCGATAAACGTCAGCCCGCTCAGCACGAGCCCGACCCGCAGGCGGTGCGGCCGCAGAACCAGCAGGATGGGCAACAGCGGCAGAAACCAGACCACGACGAAGCGGTCGTCCAGAATCCGCGCCAGCCAGAAACCCTGCCAGTCCGCCCACGGAATCGCCCGCAGCGGCTCGGACAGGTGTTGCCAGATAAACTGTGCCAGCATCGGCATTTCGGTCGGTGCACATCCGGCCCGGGCGGCGGCCAACCCAGGAACACCGCCCGGCCCGTCGGCTTGCGGGCACGTTAGCCGCTCACTAGGCTGCCGTGAAGCGCTGCACGTGGCGGGGGGCGGCGTAACGAGTCGCAGCATGTCCACCTCGCATACCGCCGTCCCGATCGATCTGCCTTACCCGCGACCGGCACGCGCCGCTCTCGTGCAGGATGCCGTCGTGCTGGCGCTGCTGGGGCTGGTGATCGGACTGGCCTGCCGCGGGCATTTCGTCATGCCCTATGCGGACTTCTTCGACTACATCGAATCCGGACACGCCCTGCTGGCCGGCACGCTGCCCGCGAGCCTCAAACGGCCGCCGGTCTTCGGCGTGCTGGTCGTCGGCCTGAGCCGGTTCGTCCCGCTCGAAGCGGCCGAGCGGGTCGTCGCCGAATGGCTGAATGCGTTGCTGCTGCCCGTCAATGGGCTGCTGGTGTACCTCGTGGGCCGACGGTGGTTCGGCCCGGCCGCCCGCTGGGTCGCTGCGTGGTTTCTCCTCCTGCCGATCGGCATGTTCTGCACGGCCCATCTGATTGCCGAGCCGCTACTGACGGCCTTCATGCTGCTTACCCTGTGGGCGGCTCAACGCGGCACCAACGGGGCCTACGTGCTGGCCGCCTTGGCCACCATGACCCGGTACGACGCCGCCGGTCTGATCCTGGGCGTGGCGCTGGCGGATCGTCTGCGCGGCCGCCGGATGCGTGCGGTTTGCGGCCGTGCCGCTTTCGCCACCACCCCACTCGGCGTCTGGATGCTGCTGACAGCCTTCACCTGGAGCACCAGCTCCCAGGATCACTACCTCACCCGCGCGGCGGAGCAGTGGCAGGGCTTTCGGCCGCTCGAATCCCTGGCATTGCTGTGGAACGCCGTCTTCGACCCGGAGCTGGGTCGCATCCGCGCGTGGTCCTTCCTGCCCGACCAACTGCTACCGCGACTGGCCGCCCTGCTCGGCGGCGGGACGCTGATACTCGGTGCGGCCCGTGGCGTGCGGCAGCGCGACGCGGCAACCGTTGTCGCCGTCATCGCCCTCGCCGGCTATGCTCTGGTGCACGCCCTGATTCCGTTCCGGATTCCGCGGTACGGTTATCCAGCCGCCCCGCTGGCTCTGTTGCTCATGGCCAGCGGGCTGAGCGTCGCGGGCCGCTGGTTCCGCCTGCGCGACCCGCACGGGCACGCGCGCCGGGCTCTGCTGGTCGTCGGTGGCGTTCTGGTCGTCGTCGCGCTGCTCGACGAGTCCCGCGCCGCGGCGGTCGCCAGCGCTGGTCCGACCCGACTGGCCAATCGCCTGCAACTGCTGCCCCTGCTGATGGTCGTACTGCTGTGGGCTGCGCCGCTGCTGCGCCGCGACCGGCGACTGGGGCAGATCGTGCTCATCCTCGGCGTGGCCTTGCTGACGAAGTGGCAGATCTCCAATGCGGCGGGACTGGTAGGACGAGGGGACAGCCTGCGGAATGAAGTCGCGGCGGCCTGCTGGATCCGCACGCACGCGGCGCCCCACGAGCGCGTGCTTGCCCCGACGCCCGGACTGTTACGCTTGTACGTCGGCCGTGAACCGCCCGACCGTTTCGTCAGCTTTGGCGACATTGTGGCCCGCACCTGGCCCGACATTCTGGCGGAATGCCGGACCCGAGGCATCCGATACATCATTTGGCATGAGGACGTGACGGCAGAATACGGAGACTACTATGCCGCCCGCAGCGGGTTGGAGCGCTTCGCACTGCTGGCTCATCCGGACGACGTCCCCGGCATCGAGGTCGTCCAGCACCTGCCCAGGCACCCCAACCTTGTTATCCTCCGCGTCACCGACGCGAACACGGAGCGCGCGGATCCGCCCGAAACACGCTGACACGCTGCAACGGCTATGTCTCTTTACCCCCCGCCCGCCCGCGGCGTGCGCGAAAAAAGTCCTGGAGCAACGCGGTAGCCGCATCGGCCAGCACACCGCCGACGGTCTCGACGCGATGGTTCAAGCGCGGGTCTTGCGTGATCTCGAACAGCGAGCCGCAGGCACCGGCCTTCGGATCGCGGGCCCCATAGACCAGTCGCTGGATGCGGGCCAGCACGAGCGCCCCGGCACACATGGTGCATGGTTCGAGGGTCACGTACAGGGTGCAGCCGTCCAGGCGCCACCGCCCGAGGAACTCCGCCGCCGCCGACAGCGCGATCATCTCGGCGTGGGCGGTGGGGTCGCGGAGCTTTTCCCGCTGGTTGTACCCGCGGCCGATCACGTGTCCCCCACGCACGACAATCGCGCCGACCGGCACGTCCGCGCTGTCCAGCGCGCGACGGGCCAGCTCCAGAGCCTGCTCCATATACCGGCGGTCAAGCTCGTCCGGCGGCAGCCCCAGCACGTCCCGGCCCGTGACCATCATGCCCGCGGCTCCCGGCCCGCGGCCATCTGCTGCGCCCCGCGCGGATGGCACCGAGCGTGTACCTCCTGAAGTCGCCGCGTTTGCACGTGGGTGTAAATCTCGGTCGTACTGATGCTCGCGTGCCCCAACAGCTCCTGCACCACACGCAGATCCGCACCGCCTTCAAGCAGGTGCGTCGCAAAGCTGTGGCGCAGCGTGTGCGGACTGACTTTACCGGGGATCCCCCGCCGCCGGGCTTCGCGTCGCACGAGTCGCCAGACGGCTGTCCGCTCGATCGGACCTCCGGTTCGGGACAGGAACAGGGGTATCGTCGCACGCACCGCCCGGGTCAGCGGCAGGCGGTACCGTCCCCGCCGCAATCCCTGTTCGAGCAGAACGGGCCGCCCCTGATCCAGGTAGGTCTGCAACGCTGCCCGGGCCGCCTGCCCCACGGGCGTGACGCGCTCCTTGCGACCCTTGCCCAGGCAGCGCACGTAGCCCGCGGTCAAGTTCAGGTCTCCTTCACGCAGGGCGCACAGCTCGCTGACGCGCAGTCCCGCGGCGTACAACAGTTCCAGGATCGCGCGGTCGCGCAGTCCCAGCGGCCGCGACAAGTCGGGCGACGTCACCAGTTCCACGGTCCGGTCGAGATTCAGCGTCAACGGCAGGCGCTGCCAGCGCTTGGGCAATTCGACCAGCCCGGTCAGATCGTTCGGAATCTGCCGCGTCAGATGCAGCCAGCGCAGCCACATGCGCAGCGCAACCACCCGCCGCGCCAGCGTCGTCTCCTTGTACCCCAGCCGGTACTGCTCGACCAGATACTCCTGGACCAGCTCAGGACTGAGCCGCGCCCAGTCGTCGATCCCCTTGTGCCATAGAAACTCGCCGAACCGCAGCAGGTCCCGCCGATAGGTCGCAATCGTCGCCGACGTGAGCCCCAGCTCGACGTTCTGGTAGGTCCGAAAGCCGGCCAGCGCTTCTTCGAACCGTGCCGAGCAGCGCTGCTCCCCGGCCGGCCTGACCGCATCGCCCGCGGCGGCTGCCGTCGTACACTTCGCCTCCATGCGAACTCCCGACCGGAACCGCAGACCCGCGCCACAGCCCGGTCCCAACCCCGGGCCCGCCTACAGTCTAGCGGTTTGAGACCTGGCCCGCAGCACCCACCGCGAAGGCGCAGCATCGTGCCACGCCCGGCCGCACTCAGGGCACACGCCGGATCGTCGGCATGGAATCCAGCAGTTCCAATTGCTCACGTGCCTTGGCGTGGTTCGGGTCCAGCTCCAGCGTCCGCCGAAACGCGGCCTGCGCATCGTCCAACCGACCAAGCTGTCTCAACACCAGGCCGCGGTTGAAGTGCGCCCGAACGTAGCTGGGCTCAAGTCGGAGAGCCTCCTCCAGCTCCCGCAGAGCGTCCTCAGGCCGTCCGGCAGACAGGAGCAGGTTCGCCAGATTCACCCGCGCTCGGGTTTCCGCCGGCCAGGTCTCCACGACCTGCCGATACTGGCGCAGCGCCGCTTCTTTCTGGCCGCACTCCGCGAGTACCGCGGCGAGGTTGAACTGCGCCGGGAAATAGCTCGGCTTAAGCCGGACGGCTTCCCGCAACTGCGCCAGCGCCGCCTCGCACTGCCCGACACGCCACAGGGCTGCACCCAACGCACTGCGGGCCTTCCAATGATCCGGGCGCTGCGCGAGGACGCGCTCGAACTGCTCGATGGCTTCCGACGTGCGCCCGCTCTGGGCGAGAAACTCGCCCAGGTTGTAGCGAGCGGCCCACGCATGCGGAGCGACCTGCACCATGTGACGGTGCAGACGCTCGGTGTCCTGCCAGCAGTCCAGGTAACGCCGCGCGGCGTACGCCTCCAGCGCCGCGAGCACGAGCACGGCGGCGACCGCGATTCCCGCCCGTCCCCAGCGCGGTGGCGCCACGGGTCGCCAGAGCCACGCCCACAGCGCTCCCAGCGGCAGCAGCCAGCCGACCAAGGGCAGGTAGAGGAACTTCAAAGCGGCGATCGCGTGGGTGAAGCCGATGATATTCGTGGTCGGCAGCAGCGTGAGGACAAAGAAGAGCGCGCCCACCACCACCGCCCGCGTCCAGCGCCACGACAGGCACACGAGCACGACGGCGACCAACGTGCCGACCAGGCCCGCCAGAACCAGCGGCTGACCGGGCCCCAAGGGCTCCGGGAACGGGTAGTGCGGCATCAGCTTCGCAGGCCACAGCAGCTTGATCGGGTAGAAGGCGGCGTTGTGGCACAGCGTCCAGAAGATGCGTGCCGGGTCATTGTCCGTCGGCGCGTCGAGCCCGGCCGCCCGGGCCTGCGACACGAGGGTGATTACGCCGGCCGCCGCCGACAGCGCGAACAGCGGCAGTTTCTCGACGACCGCCTGGCGGCCCAGTCTGTGCAGCGGCCACCAATCCAGCAGCAGCAGAAGAACCGGAAGCGGGGTGGCGATCGGCTTGGACAGCAGGGCCAGCGCGAGGAACGCGGCGACTGTGGCATAGCGCCACACGGTCGGCCGCGCCACGTACCAGAGGTACGCGTTCAAGCAGGCCAGCGCAAAGACAGAGGCCAGCAGCGTCTTGCGTTCCGAAATCCAGGCCACCGGCTCTACCGTGACAGGGTGCAGACCGAACAGCAGGCCGGCCGCCGCCGCGGCGCCCACGTGGCCGAAGCACCGATATACGAGCAGCGCGACAAGGACGGCGTTCAACCCGTGCAGTGCCAGACTCGTGCGGTGGAAGACCCGCAGATCGTCGGGCCGTCCGCCGGCGGCCCAGTCCAGCATCAGCGAGATCATCCCCATGGGCTGGTAATAGCCTTGCACGGTCGACGGCCTGAGGATTTCACGCAGGAAGCGTCCCACGCTCTCCCAGCCCGGCTTCTGGACCAGCGGGTTGGTAAATACGTATTGATGGTCGTCGAAACAGAACGCCTGCGCCCGTAACACGGGCGCCTGCACGAGCACCACGATTCCGGCGACAGCAACCAAAACGACGGGCAGCACCCACGTTCGCCTTTTCGCCGACGGGGGCGGCGGCCGTTTGGGACTCGGCTTACCTGCGCGCGTCCGGGTCACACGAGTTTGGCCTCGCAGCGGCACACGAACTGCCCGCAGCCCGGGCAACCGCCGGTGAACTTCTTGATCGCCTCTTCCAGGTCCACGCCCATCACGTTGGCAAGCGTGACCAGCCACGCGAGGACGTCCGCGAATTCGCCGCGCAGATTGGCGGCGTCACCCGGCTTGGCGATGGCGCTGGCCAGCTCGCCCACCTCCTCCGCGAACCACAGGAAGGTCTTGGCCGCCCCGCGGGCGCGGTCCTTGTCCGAGTACATCCGATCGATCAACTGTTGAAACTCGCCGATGTGCACGTCTCAACCTCACTGTGTGAGCGACCGTGGCCGCGGCCGCGCGAAGCGCTACTGGACACACCCGGCCTTCCGGAACCAGCATACCGTTTTCCCCCGCCAACGGCTGACGGACACCGGCCAAAAGGGCGGGCGACAGCCCCGCGCCCACGGCAACGGGCAATCGAGGACTGCAACCGCACGCGGGCCGCTAACGTTTATTACCCGAGATCGCAGTTCGCAAACCGGCGGCGCGCCCGATCACAACCCGTCACGCGAGTGACGGGACGGCCCCGCACTGGCGTGCGGGGTTCAGCTAGCGCGCCGTCGAATCCTGAATCGTCATAATATAGCGTTCACCGCGCAATGCGGCCGCCGCACGGCATCCCGGTCCCCGCCTCAACCAGGCGCCCGGGCCGGTCGCCGGACCGGTCGTTCACCCCGCGCGGCGGCGTGGTACACTGCCCACAACCGTCGGGAGGTGCGGATGGAACTCAAGCGGCGAATCGACGTGGCGGCGGGGCGGCAGCCGGCGGATCTGGTGCTCAAGAACGGCCGGATCGTCAACGTGCTGTCCTGCGAGATCCATGAGGGCGACGTGGCGATCGCGGGCGATCGCATCGCCGGCATTGGCGACTACGAGGGCCGCGAGGTTGTCGATCTGAAGGGCCAGTACGTCTGCCCCGGGTTCATCGACGGACATGTGCATATCGAGTCGTCGCTTTTGAGTGTGCCCGAGTTTGCCCGCCTGGTGGTGACGCACGGGACCACGGCGGTCGTGGCCGACCCGCACGAGATCGCCAACGTGCTCGGCACCGAGGGGATCCGGTACATGCTTTCCGCCAGCAAGTACTGCCCGATCCACGTTTTCATGATGGCCAGTTCGAGCGTGCCGGCGTCGCGCTTCGAGAGCAGCGGGGCCGACCTGGGAGCCGTGGACATCCTCACGGTTCTCAATGATCGGTGGATTCTCGGTCTGGCGGAGGTCATGGACTACTCCGGCGTCGTCGCGGGCGAGCCCGAGTGGCTGGACAAGCTGACTGTCGCCGGTCAGCGTCCGATCGACGGACACGCCCCCGGGCTCCGCGGCCGCGAACTGTGCGCCTACGTAGCCACCGGCATCGGCAGCGACCACGAGTGCACCACACTGGGAGAAGCCCGCGAGAAGCTCCGGCTCGGAATGCACATCATGATCCGCGAGGGCAGCCAGGCCCGCGATCTGGACGCGCTGCTGCCGCTCGTGCGTCCCGACACGCTGGACCGCTTCATGTTCGTCACGGATGACAAGGATGTCGAGGACCTGCTCGCCGAAGGTCACATGGACCACCTGATTCGCCGGGCCATTGCCCGCGGGCTCAATCCGGTCCACGCCATCCGGCTGGCCACCGTGAACACGGCCCGCTACTTCGGGCTCCACGACCTGGGCGTCGTGGCACCGGGCAAGCTGGCGAGTCTGGCCATCCTCGACGACCTGGAAACCTGCCGCGTGCGCCGGGTGTACCGCGCGGGACAACTGGTCGCCGAGGACGGCGCGGCGATCGATCCGGACGCCGCCAAGCGTCGCCCGCACATTCTCCGCAGTTCGATCAACGTGCATTGGCTGGAGCCCCAGCAGTTCGTCATCCACGCCCCGCATGCCGCCCCGTGCGCCGTGCACGTCATCGAGGTCTCCGAAGGAACGATCGAGACCGGCCGCACCGTCGAGCCGGTGCCCGTCCGCGACGGACAGCTCCGGGCCGACCCGACCCGCGACCTGTGCAAGGTAGCCGTGATCGAGCGGCACCAGGCCAGTGGCAACATGGGGCTGGGCTTCGTCCGCGGCTTCGGACTGTCCGCCGGTGCGCTGGCCTCCTCCGTCGGCCACGACTCGCACAACCTCGTCGTCCTGGGAACCAACGACCACGACATGTTCACAGCCGCCGTGCAGCTCGTGAAGATGCGCGGCGGGTTCTGCGTCGTGCGGGACGGCAACGTTCTGGCCCAGGTGCCGTTGCCCATCGCCGGCCTCATGAGCGAAGAAGATCCCCAGACGCTCTGCACGCAACTGCGCACCCTGCATCAGGCGGCGGCTGCGTTGCGGGTCCGACTGCGGCGCCCCTTCATGATGCTTTCATTCCTGACATTGTCCGTCGTCGGCGCGCTGCGCATCACGGACCGGGGGCTCGTAGACGTGGAGCGCGGCGAGCTGATCCCGCTCGTCGTGTCGTGAGCCGACCATGCCGCGCCCCCGCCGTCTGCTGATCACCGCCGGACCGACCCACGAACCGATCGACGCCGTACGCTACCTGGCGAACCGCTCCAGCGGCCGCCTCGGAGTGTGCCTGGCGCAGGCCGCGCGGGCGGCCGGCTGGTCCGTGACCCTGCTGTTGGGACCCGGAACCGTGCCGCCGCCGGCGGGCGTGCGTACCCTGCGGTTCGAGTCGACCGCGGATTTGGCGGCGCTGCTCGACCGGCATTTTCCGAGCTGCGACGTGCTCATCATGGCGGCCGCCGTGGCCGACTATCGGCCACGCCGCACGACACGCAGCAAGCTGCCACGCGGTCGGCGCGTGCTGACGCTGCGTCTCGAACGGACGCCGGACCTGGTAGCCGCCTGTGCCGCCCGGAAGCGCCCGCGACAGCGGATCATCGGCTTTGCGCTGGAAGAACAACAGCGGCTGGCCACGCGGGCGCTGCGGAAACTGGCGCGCAAGGGACTGGACGCGATCGTGGCCAATCCGCTGGAAACCATGGGCGCTGACCGGATTCGCGCCGTCGTATACACCGCCGCGGGCCAGACCGTGATCCCCAAGAAAGGACCGTCCGCGGGGACTCCCGCCCCGCAGACCAAGGAAAAGTTCGCGCGCTGGCTGATTCGCTGGCTGGACCAGCCGCGGCCGGACGCCCGGCAGCCTTGGCCCCACACCGCGCGAAGCCGCCGGCGGCGTTGATCCGAGACTTCTACTCGTTCTTGGGCGGGGGTTTCGGGGTGGCCTGGGCCTTGGCTTCCATGTCGGCTTTGGCAGCCTCGGCACGCTGCCGACGGGTGGGCAGCGTTTCCAAGCCGTCCTTGAGTCGCCGGAAGTAGCGATCCAAAGGCTCGTTCAGTCGCTCGTAGTCCGCCTTGGCGCGGGCCCGCTCCTCGTCCGTCTTGGCCTCGCGCAGCCGTTTCTCCACCGCCTCGATGTCCGCCAGCTTCCGCCGCAGGTAGCGCTCCCGATCCTCCTGCGCCCGGCGCAGCAGCTTGTAGGCAGCCGTCTTCTGCGTTTCATCGAGTTTGTAGCGGCGAATGAAGTTCTCCACATAGGCCGCCCAATCATCAGTCCGGTCGGGCTGACTGGTTGGGTGCGTGGGGGGGTTCTCGCGTGTCACACCCCCGTCGCCTGCCGACCCGCCATCGACGCTGTTGGGATCCAGACCCATCGCTTCGGCGCGGGCGCGGCGCTGTTCCCGCTCCAGTTCCCGTGCACGCTCCCACTCCTTCTCCCGGAACTTTTCACTCCGCGGCCACTCGGCTTCCCAGTCGTAACCTCCGTTAGCCCAGACTTGGAGTCGGCGATTGGCATAGTCTAGCCCCACGCGGAACATCGCCAACTCGCCGTCCAGCTTGACCTGCTGCTCATCGGTCATGAACGAGCGCATGTCCTGGGCCGTTTCCTCGACCAGGCCGGCAAACTGGCCCAGCAGCGGAGTCACCAGTTGCGCCCACTCGGCAACCTCTTCCGGTGTAGGCGGCTCGTCGGCCAGCATCACTTCCATCCAGCGGTTCGCGATCCGGATGAGCTGGGCCCGGTTCTCCTGAAAGAAACGCGGAAAACGCTCCTTCACGATCGCACGCGTGTTGTAGAGCTGATCTTCGTCCAAACCGTAGTGCTCGGCCAGGTCTTCCGTCACGCGATTGATGGCCCGGTCGATGATCCGATCCGTGAAGAACAAGCCCTCCCGTACGTCCGCCTCCCCGTCTTCCGGTCTTGGCAGCGGCGGTTGCGCGACGACTGCTACGCCGCCCGAGCTGACCACCAGCACCAGGATCCACCGTACCAACCCACTCATCGTTCTGAACCTCACGCCTGAATGCAGACTACCCGCGGAGATTCTACCCCTGCTGCCTCGTCGTCCAACCCCGAGCAGAGGTTCTGACACGGCACGACAACTTCCCACACGCGCCCTCTTCACCGCCGGTGAGGTCGCACGAAGCCGCCCGCCCTTCGTTCAGCCGTCCGCGCCGCCAAAGCCCCGATCGCCAGCACGCACCGCCGCCGCCACCGCTTCTATGTGGTCCGGCGTCGTCCCGCAGCATCCTCCGACGACCGCGGCTCCCCCCGCCACCCACGAGCGCGCATAATCGGCGTACTCCGCCGGGTCGGTGTCTTGGCTATAGCTCCAGCCCCGGATCGGAACCGCGTTCGCTATGTGCGCATACGCAACCAGCGGCAGGTCGGTCGCACGCCGCAGGCGCGGCAACAACGCACCAAGCCCCCGCGGCGGAATGCAGTTCAAGCCCACGGCTACCGGGCCGAACGCGCTCACGGCCGCCACCGCCTTTTCTAACGGCTCGCCGCTCAGTAGCTCCCCGCTCTCCGTCACAACGAAAGATACCACGAACGGCAGACCGGCTTCGGCCGCCGCAGCAGCGGCGATCCGCGCCTCACGACCGGTGTTCATCGTTTCGATCCACACCAGGTCCGGAGCCGCGTCTGCCACCCACGTAACCATCTGTCGATGCTCATCCCACAACTCGGCATCCGGCGGCACGCGCTCGGGGCAGTAGCAGTCCTCGACCGGAGCGACGCTGGCGGCGACGAGCACGCCCCGATCTCCGGCCGCCCGGCGGGCCAGTGCAACCGCCAGACGGTTCAACTCCCGTCCACGCTCGAAGCACCCCGCCGCCCGGACGGTCCGCGGATTGGTACGAAAGGTGTTGGCAACGATGATCTGGGCACCGGCCAGCACGTAGTCCCGGTGTACCGCTTCCACGACCTCCGGAGCCGTTAGGAGCGCCCCCGCCGACCAGAGCGGCAGTTCGGCGCTGACACCCCGACGCTCGAGCTCCGTCCCCGTCGCTCCGTCCAGCACCAGCGGCCCCGCACGCAGCCGCGCACAAAGCTGGTCCGCTGACACAGCCATGGCCTACCCGGCGACAGGCTGCGGCGCCTCGGTCATGCACGCGCCGCCTGAAGCAAGTATCATACCGTCGCGCCGGGGCCAACGCGGTCCCGGGCAGCCGCCACGATGTCCAACCTTGAGCACTGGGTATGAGCCGGACGATCCTCATTCGCAACGGGCGCGTCATCGATCCCGCGCAGGAGATTGACGAGGTCACGTCCGTCGCCGTCCAGGACGGTCGGATCGCCGCGGTCGGCGCTCGGGCGCCGACGAGCGCCGACGAAATCGTGGACGCCCGCGGTCTGATTGTCGCCCCCGGCCTGATCGACATGCACGTCCATCTGCGCGAGCCCGGGTTCGAGGAATGCGAAACCATTGAGACAGGCACCGCGGCCGCCGCAGCCGGCGGTTTCACCGCGGTTGCCTGCATGCCGAACACCGAGCCCCCACTGGACAACGACGCGGCGATCGAGTTCGTCCGACGCCAGGCGGCTCGGACCGCCTCGACGCGTGTGTATCCGGTCGGCGCGTTGACCATCGGGCGGCAGGGGCGCGAGCTGGCCGAGATGGGCTTGATGGCCCGGGCGGGGGCGGTGGCCTTCAGCGATGACGGCGCCGGCGTCGCGGACGCCGGCGTGTGCCTGCGCGCCATGCGCTATCTCAGCATGTTCGACCGACTATTCATTCAGCACTGCGAGGACCCGAGTTTGGCCGGCGGCGGGTGCATGAACGCCGGTCCGACGGCCACCCGGCTGGGCCTGCCGGGGGTGTCCGCCCTGGCCGAAGTGGTGATGCTGGAACGCGACCTGACCTTGGCCGAGGCAACGGGCATCCGGTACCACATGGCACATGTTTCGACCGCCCGGGCCGTCGAACTCATCCGACGGGCCAAGCAGGAGGGCCGGCGCGTTTCGACCGAGGTCACGCCCCACCACCTGTTGCTGACGGAGGAATGCTGCACCGGGTACGACCCGAACTACAAGATGAGTCCGCCCTTGCGGACCCAGGCAGACGTGGAGGCCTGCCGGGCCGGCGTCCAGGACGGCACGATCGACTGCCTCGTGACCGACCACGCGCCCCACGGGCGCGAAGACAAAGAGCGCGAGTTTCAACACGCGCCGTTCGGCGTCATCGGCCTGGAGTTCGCGCTACCCCTGTTCATCGAAGCACTTGTGACGCCCGGCCTGATTGGCTGGCCGCGTCTCATCGACGCCCTTTCGACCCGTCCGGCCCGGCTGCTGGGGGTGCCCGGCGGCAGCCTTCAGGTGGGCCAGCCCGCCGACATTACCTTGATTGATCCCGAGATCGAGTGGACCATCGACGTCGAGAAGCTGCGCTCCAAGAGCCGCAACACCCCCTTCGACGGTCGGCGCGTGCGCGGCCGCGCGGTAGCGACACTCGTCGACGGTCAGTGGCGCTATCGCGAGGAAAGTACGCTGAAAAAACTATAGCGATCGGCCACAACACCGCACGGCCGACGCGGGCTATTCGCCCGCGATCCAGCGTTCAAGGCGTTCGCGAGCCTCGGTATCACGCCACTGCTGCGGGGGGTGCTTCATCGTGAACGCCGATACCTCCAACAGCGGGCCACCCAGACCGCGATCCAGGGCCAGCTTGGCGCAGCGGATGCAGTCGATCCCCATGCCCGCGCTGTTCGGGGAGTCCTCGACGCTCAGTCGCAACTCGATATTCATCGGCACGTCCCCGAAGCCGCGGTATTCGAGCCGCATGAAGCAGACCTTATTATCCTTCTGCCACGGCACGAAGTCGGAAGGTCCGATGTGGATATTGCCTTCTTCCAGCGGCGTGTCCAACTGCGACTGCACGGACTCCGTCTTGGAGATCCGCTTGGAGCGCAGCCGGGACTGCTCCAGCATGTTCAAGAAGTCCGTGTTGCCGCCCGTGTTGAGCTGGTAGGTACGTTCCAGCTTCACGCCCCGGTCGCACATCAGCCGGGCCAGCATCCGATGCACGATCGTCGCGCCGAGCTGACTCTTGATGTCGTCGCCGATGACCGGAATGTTCTTGCGACGGAACTCCTCGGCCCACTCAGGGTGGGAAGCGATAAACACGGGCACGCAGTTGACCATAGCCACCCCGGCTTCGAGGCAGCAGCGGGCATAGTACTTCACCGCCTCCTCGGAGCCAACCGGCATGTAGCAGATCAACACGTGGGCCCCGGTCTCGCGCAGCACGCGGGCCACGTCGACCGGTTTCTGGTCCGCCACCCGGAAGGCACGATCCTCCGGGTAGTCCAGCATGTGGGCGGCCACCCCGTCCAGCACGGGCCCCATCTGAACGATGACGCCCGAAGGCGGCAGCTCGCGCTGAAAGATGGTCGTGCAGTTCGGCGGCGCGAAGATGGCCTCTTCCAGCGGTCGGCCGACCTTGCGGCGATCGACGTCAAACGCGGCCACAACCTTGATGTCACTCAGTCGGTACCCGCCGATGACGGGGTGCAGCAGTCCGGCGGTCTCCGTCGAGGCGCGCCGCTGGTAATACTCGATCCCCTGCACGAGGGAACTTGCACAGTTACCGACTCCGGCAATCGCTAGCTTGATGTGGGCCAACGGATGCCTCCTCGAAAACCATGCCTTGTGAAAGCGGGCCCAGTGTAACGTGAACCGCCCGCAAACCGCCACCGGGCGCGCCTTCAGTATGCGCCTGGGGCTGCGGCTTGTCTACGGGGACACCGAGCAAGCCCGGGGATTGGCCGGAGAGGAAAGGGCGGCAATGCTGTTTTCGCGAGCAATTTCGCGCAGCGCGTCCAGAGCCGCATCGACGTCCGCAGCCGTCGTAAATGGGCCAACGGAGAAGCGGGTGGTGCCGCCCGCGTCCAGCGTGCCGATCGTGCGGTGTGCCAGCGGAGCACAGTGCAAACCGCTGCGCGTCAGAACCTGATAGCGGGATTCGAGGAGGGCCGAGAGCAGCGGCGGATCGACACCTTCGAGGCGGACGCTGAAGACGCCGACGCGCTGTTGCGGGTCACGCGGCCCGTACCAGCGCAGCCCAGGAATGGACTCCAGGCCCGCGGCCATTCGTGTGCACAGGTCCAGTTCGTGCGCACGCAGGGCCTCCAGCCCGTGCTCGAGAATCCATTGCACGGCCGCCAACAGGCCCGCCACGCCGGGAGCGTTGTGACTGCCGGCTTCGAAACGGTCCGGCAGGCTGTCGGGTTGCGTAGGGTGCTCGCTTTCGGAACCGGTTCCGCCCTCGCGCACCGTCCGCATGTGCCCTTCCACCCCGGCCCGGATGAGCAAGAGCCCCGTCCCCAGTGGTCCCAGCAAACCCTTGTGACCCGGGCACGCCAGCAGATCGATCCGCAGAGCCCCAAAGTCCAACGGCACATGACCGGCGGACTGTGCCGCGTCCACCAGCAGGAGCACACGCCGCGCGGCACAGATGTCCGCGACCGCCTCGATGGGCTGAAGCACACCCGTGACGTTGCTGGCGTGATTCACGATAACCAGCCGCGTTTCCGGCCGGATGGCGCGGTGCAGCTCCGCCGGGTCCAGCCGCGTGGTTTCCGGATCGACCGGAACCGCCGTCCAGCGTACGCCGAGCTGTGCTTCCAACGCGCTGAGCGGACGCAGCACGGAATTGTGGTCCATCACGGTCGTGACCACGTGGTCGCCCGGGCGGAGTACGCTTTTGATCGCCAGATTCAGCGCATCCGTCCCATTGAGCCCGAAGATCACGTGGTCTTGCGGCCCGCAGCGAAAAAGCGTGCGCACCGCCGCCCGACAGTTCTCCAAAATGCGCTGCGAGTCCAGCGCCTCACGGTACGCGCCGCGTCCCGCGCTGGCGTGCACGTGCTCGAAATAGTCCGCGACCGCCCGTGCCACCCCGGGAGGCTTCGGAAAGCTCGTGGCGGCGTTGTCAAAATACCGACGTGGGGTGCTCTGCGAAGCCATTGGATCAACCACTCACCGGCGGCGCGCCAGAAGCCCGTGCCGCCGAGTGCTCAGCCGCATGCACGGGGATTATAGTGACACCGGGCGGACCCAGGCTCGAACTGTCGCGGGGTTTGTACGTACGCGGTGGAAGAACTGCGCGCACGCGGTCTGTCGTCCGGCCTGGCGCACCGGTAGGGCCGGATCGCGCTCTAGCCACCCGGTCCGCTGGTCGATAGTATGAAGGGTCCGGTAAGTAGTGACGACAGGTCCACAACCTTCTGGCCTGCAAGTGGTTAGGCGGATCCGGCACGGAGCGCGCCGCCCGGGCACTGCGGTTGTGTGCGGCACGAGGTAACGGGATGAAACAGGTTCTGCTCGGCAAGCGGATTCACGTGACCGACGTGCCGGCCCCGGGGCTGGCCAGCGGTCAGGTGCTGGTCGAGGTGGCCTACTCCTTCATCTCGACCGGCACCGAGATCGCGGGCGTGAAGTCCGCCGCCGGCGGGCTGATCAGCAAGGTCAAGGACCATCCGCAACGTGTCATGCAGGTTCTTGAGATGGTCCGAGTGAACGGCGTCAAGAAGACGCTGGCGCGCGTCCGAGCTCGACTGGAGACGCGCGGGCCGCTGGGCTATAGCTGTGCCGGACGCGTCATCGCGACCGGCTCCGCCGTCCAGACACTCGCCGTCGGCAACTGGGTCGCCTGCGCGGGCATGGGCTACGCGTCGCACGCCGAGGTGGTCGCCGTCCCCGTTAATCTGGTGGCCAAGCTGCCGGAGGGCTGCGATCTGCGGCAGGCCTCCGGCGCGACGGTGGCGGCCATCGCGCTCCAGGGCGTGCGGCGGGCGGACCTGCGGCTGGGCGAGACAGCAGCCGTGATCGGCTTGGGGCTGCTGGGGCAGATCGCGCTGCAACTGTTGCGGGCCAGCGGGGTGCGTGTACTCGGGTTCGATGCCAATCCGCAGCGCGTCGCCGAGGCCCAGGCACTCGGGTTCGCCAATTGCTTTGCGCTGACCGATGAAGCAGCGGTACACGAGGTCCTCGTACGCACCGGGGACAAGGGGGCCGACGCGACGATCATCACAGCCGCCACCAGTGTCCCGGGCATCTGCCAGACGGCGATTGAGATGACGCGCCGGAAAGGCCGGGTCGTGGTGGTGGGCGCGGTACCGTTGCAATTCGACCGCGATCCCTTCTATCGCCATGAAATCGACTTCCTGATCTCGACCAGCTATGGACCTGGGCGATACGACCCGGTGTACGAGGAGGGCGGGCAGGACTACCCGTACGCGTACGTCCGCTGGACGGAGAACCGGAACATGCAGGCGGTTCTTCAGATGATCGCGGACGGCACGCTGCGGCTGGATCGGCTGATCGCCGCCGAGTACCCGCTGGCGGAGGCCGAACAGGCGTTCGCGGCGTTGGCGGCCGAAGGGCCGGCGCGGCCTCTGGCGGTCGTACTCAAATGCGAGCTGGCCGCCACGCCGGCACCCGCCAAACTGAGCCCGTCTGTCGCGGTGCCGGCGCCGCGCCCGCACGAGGGCAAGATCGGTCTGGGCATCATCGGCCTGGGCACTTTCTTCGGCAGCACGCACCTGCCCAATGTGATGACCCTCGCCGATCGGTACCAGGTGGTGGCAACGTGCGCCCGCAATGCGGCACGGGCCCAGGATGTCGCGCGGCAGATGGGCGCGGCTCAGGCCTGCTCGGACACCGCCCCGCTGCTGGAGAACCCGCACGTCCACCTGGTAATGATTACGACGCGACACGATACGCACGCTCCGCTGGCAGCGGCCGCGCTGCGGGCGGGCAAGCACGTCTTCGTGGAAAAGCCGGTGGCGATGAACGCCGAGCAGTTGCAGGAGCTGGCCGCGACGGTGGCAACGAGCGGACGGTACTACATGGTGGGCTACAACCGGCGCTTCAGCCCGCACGCCGTGCGGCTGCGGGAGCTGTGCCGAGGGCGCGTCAGCCCGCTCATCCTGAATTACCGGGTAATCGCGGACCCGGCGCCGCTGACGCACTGGATCTACTCGCCCGCCGGAGGCGGGCGTGTGATCGGCGAAGCGTGTCACATGCTGGACCTGTTCAATTTTCTCGTCGGGGATGATGTGCCGACGGTGGAGATCGACGTGGCCGCGCCGCCGCCGGGACGCGGCGGCCCGCCGGGGGATAGCTTCGTGGCCACGCTGCGCTATGCCGACGGCTCGCTGTGCACGTTGACCTACTCGGTGCTGGGGCGCAAAAGTGCGGCAAACGGCAAGGAGCGGCTGGAGGCCATGTGGGACGGAAAGTCCTACGTGATCGATGATTACGTGCGGAGTTTCGGCGCGGGTTGCAGGGCGGCGGCGGCCGGCCGACAGCGCAGCAAAGGCCATTACGAAGAGCTTGTAGCCTTGGCGGATTATCTGCAAGGGCGCGGCCCGTGCCCCATCTCGTGGGCCGCCTGCGCCCGGGCCGCGGAGCAGAGCTTTCTGATCGACGCCCAGTGCCGCAACACCGTCGCGCCCGAGGTCTACGCGTCATGAGCGTCGGGCGTGTGCTCCGCCGACTGACGTACTACCTCGGCGCATACCACAAGGCGCGCCTGTTTCGACGCGGACTGGCCGAATCCCGTGCGACGGACCGCTGGACAGAGGTGGAAATCCGCGCCTACCACGATCGACGCTTGGTCGCCCTGGTGCGTGACGCCGCCACAAACATCCCCTTCTATCGTGAGCTGTACGAGCGCGCCGGCGTCGCTGTCGCACGCTTTCGCGGTGTCGCCGACCTGCCCCGGCTTCCGACAATCACCAAAGCCGATTTGCTACGCCACGGCCCGCAGATGATCCGGCCAGGCGTCAGCGAACTTCGCATCGTGCGGCATACGACCGGCGGCTCGACCGGCACCATCGCCACGCTGGCCAGCCAGCGCGGCATCGCCAGCTATGAGAACGGCTGCATCTACGCCTTATGGAGCCGTATCGGCGTCCGCCGCGGGGATCGAATTGTCACGCTCCGCGGCGCGCTGCTGGACGGAGGGCGCCGACTGTATCAGCGCGACCTGCTGGAAAATCGGTTGACGATCAGCACCTATCATCTGAAAGACGAAACCGTCGACGAAATCGTGCAGCTTATCGACGAGTTCGGCCCCCGGTGGCTGCACGTCTATCCCTCAGCACTGACGTTGCTGGCCAATATCTTGCAGCGTACCGGGCGCCGGCTGACCGTGACCCCGCAAGGAATCCTGTGCGGCAGTGAAGCGGTTTACCCCTGGCAACTGGAGATGTTCCGAGCCGTGTTCGGCTGCCGCGTTTATTCACACTATGGTCACGGCGAGTTAGCGCTGTTGGGCGGCTGGTGCGAGGGCGCGGAGACCTACCACTTCTTGCCGAATCACGGTTACCTCGAACTGCTCGACGACGATGGCCGGCCTGTCATCGAACCCGGACAGACGGGTGAAATCACTGGTACCGGCTACATTAACTGGGTCATGCCGCTCATCCGCTACCGGACAGGGGACTATGGCGCGTGGGATGCCCCAGGACCATGTCCGGCCTGTGGCCGTGCGCACCAGCGACTGGCGCGCATCGACGGGCGAGGCCAGGAATATCTCACGCTCGCGGACGGTACGAAGTTTCCGCTGACGAACATCAACGCCCTGCACGGGATGTTCTTTGCGCACATCTACCGCTTCCAGTTTCTTCAGGACGTCCCGGGGCGTGCTACGCTGCGCGTTGTTCCCGCGGTCGAGCTCACGCCGCAACGGCTGGCGGAGATTCGCGCCGCATTTTCCTACTTGGGCCCGTTAGGCCTGGAGCTGGACATTCAGCCGGTGGCAGAAATCCCGCTGACGCGCAGCGGCAAGCAGCGCCTCGTCGTGACCTCGGAGGACCTCGCCCGTGGCTGAATTGCGCCGGTGCGTCGTGGTCGTCGGCGGCGGACACAGCGTCCACGTCCGCATCCCGGCGGGCATGCTGCGCGCGGCTGGCTATCGCGTGGTCCTCGCCGACCTCCAGCCCGAGGTCAGCCCCGAGGCGCGGGAGGTCTTCGACGAAGTCGTGCCGCTGGGCGGCCACGCGCCGGAATGGCTCCTGCGCCGCCGGCCGCGGCCCGCGGCACTCCCTGCTGGCGAAGCCGACGCAGGCGGCCCCATCGCCGTCGAAACACACACGCGCCCGGCCGCGCTGGCCTTCCGCCTGTGGCAGGGCTGGAGGCGGGCCGGCCGGCTAATTGACCTTGTGCGTCGCGTGCGGCCAGGCGCGCTGCACTTTCAGTCCATGACCGCCGGCGGCATGACGGCATACTACTTCCTCAAACGGCTTGGCTGGCCGCCGCGCGGGCAACGCCCCGGCCTGCTCGTGCACCTGTGGGGTTACGGGCCGCGCTTCCCGGGCATCCGGCGGCGCGAAATTCGCGCGCTGCGCGCGTTTGACCAGATCCACACCTCCAGCCCGGCGGTGGCGCGCATCTACCGGGAACACTATGCGGTGCCCCCGACGAAACTGCATGTGTTCGTGCGGGGTATCAATCTGCACACGTTTGCGCGCCGCGACAGCGCCACGTTGGCGGCAGCCCGCACGGCCTGGGGCGTGCCGGCGGACAAATTCGTCGTGATTCACAACCGCCACCTGCACCCGATGTACCGCGTGGATATCGCCGTGGAGGCCTTTATCGCCCTCGCGCGCGCGGGCCACGACGTGTTTCTGTTGCTGGTGCGCGGGAGCATGTGTCAGCCCCACTATGAGAGGAGCCTGCGGGCGCGCCTCGAAAACGCGGGCTTGGGGCACCGCGTGGCGTTGCTGCCACCGGTCCTCAACGCCGCGGAGATGGCCACCGCTTTACAACTGGCACACGCTTCGATCAACTGTGTCCCGTTCGACGCCTTCCCGGTCAGCATTCTGGAAGCCATGTATTGTGGCGCCGTGCCCGTCGTGCGGAATCTGGAGAGCTACAGTCAGTTCGTGAAAGACGGCCAGACGGCGTTCGCGGTCGAAGGCAGCGTCGAAAGCTACGTTGCAGCCCTGGATCGGCTGATTCGCGATCCGGCGTTGCGCGCCCGTCTGGCGAACGCGGGCGCCGCCCTGGTGCAGGCCGAAGGCAGTGAGGAGCTCTTTCGGCGTCGCACACTGGAACTGATCGAGATGTGCTGGCATGACTGGTGAAAGCGTGCCCGAACCCGTGCCCGCCGTTGCGCCGACCTTCGTGGGCCGGCTGTGGCAGACGGTGCGGACCGACGCGCGCCGCCTGACCACCACCGGAGTCCCCCACCTGTTCGTGGCGCTGCTGTTGACCCAAGGCATCTCGATGCTGCGGCGCATCGTGCTGACCCGGCTCCTCTCGGTGGACGAACTGGGCCAGATGACTTATGTGATGCAGATCGCCGACCTGCTGGCGGTCGTAGTCGACCTGGGACTGACGACCGCCCTCCTCAAATACGCAGCGGAACCGATCCCGGACGCAGAGCGTCGCCGACTCTACTGCTCCGGCTTGCAGTGGGGCGTGCTGACATCGTGCGCGGGGGCCGCGGTCTACATGGTGGTGGTCCTTCTGGCCCGTGTGCCGGCCGATCAGGTCCTGCGCACCTACATGTTGATGGTCACGCCCTACATTCCCCTGGCCGCACTGGCCAAGATCCCGATCATCTTCATGCAGGCCCGCAAAGAGATCAAACGCTCCGCCCGATTCACGATGCTGACGCAGGCGCTCAGTCTGGTAGTGTTGATTGGCGCCACCTGGGCCTTTGGCTTGCGCGGCTTTTTCGCCGCCGTCATCGTGGCGCCGCTGAGCAATTTGTCCCTTCTGCTGGCTGCCACCCGGCGGGAACTGCGCTGGTACGCTCCCTCCATCGCTTTGTTTCGCAAAATGCTGACATTCGGTTTTACCTGCCTGCTGGCCAACAGCGCCGGGTTTGCCACGCCGGTAGTCACGGTGGTTCTTCTTCGGCACCTGACGGGGTCGGATGAACAGGTGGGTCTGTATGCGGTGGCACTGCTGGTGATGAACGCCACACGTCTCTTACCCCAGGCTTTGATGCAAACCGCTTTCCCGTACCTGTCCGGGCTGCTGGACAATCCGCTGCGCCTCCGTGCGCGGGTGCGGGAGCTGGCCATCAAGCAAACCCTGGTGGTGGCTGGTTTGTGGCTGGCGTGGCTGCTGGTCGGACGTCAGGCCATCGCGTGGGTGCTGGGAGCACGGTTTGTGAGCGCGTTCGGCTGCTCGGTCGTGCTCATGCTCACGCTCCTGCCGTACGCGGTCAGCGCCGCCGCCGCCCAGGGTTTACTGGCCCTCGGTGCCGTGCGCATGAACTTGCTCGGAGACCTGACACTGCTCAGCCTGAACGCGCTGGGCTGCTGGCTCTGGATCCCGCGCCAGGGTGTCCTGGGAGCCGCGCTGGCGGTGGTAGGAGCCCAAATGGTTGCCACGTGTGTCGTGAGCTTTTTGTTTCGGCGCGTTGTGGCGCGAAAACTGCGGCACGTTCCGGCCGCGCCCCTGGTAGGCCAAGCGCAACAGGAGGGCACGTCGTGACGAGATGGTGGGCCGCCGTACGGCGAAGGTGGCAGCGTCTGGAGCGAGCTCTGCTGGGAAGCGTGCGCTATTATCGTCGCCGGGGCGCACGGCTGGGCGACGTGCGGGCGTTCTCCAGTCCGCTACTGGCCGAGCCGCACCTGTGCTCATTCGGTAACAACGTGTACGTGGCCCGCGACTGTGTGTTTCTCAACCATGACGGTTCCGTCGTGATGCTCCACAAGATGGGGCTGACCGACGTCGTGAATGTGGTCGGCCGCATCGTCGTGCACGACAACGTATTCATCGGGATGCGCAGCATCATCCTGATGGACGTGGAAATCGGGCCGAACGCCATCGTCGCCGCCGGCAGTGTCGTCACCCGTGACGTGCCGCCGAACACCGTGGTCGCCGGGTGCCCGGCGCGGGTAATCTGCTCATTGCAGGAGTACGTGGACAAAATCAACGATCCGGAACGAGCTCTGTGGATCGAGAGCGAGGCACACATCGCCGCGGAAGTGACGCGCTACTTCATGGAAGAGAATCACCGGGGTCGCAAGGCTGTGCGTCTGCGACAGCCGGGAACCTTCTGGACACGCTAGGTCATACCGCGGCGCGACCGAGCGCAGAACCTGCCGGGCGGACGGCCGATGCCCGGCATCGTCGGAGAGCGCGGCGCCGCGCAGGCTGTGGCTGGGCGCGGCGCGCGGCCGACGAAATAATGGGCGCCCGAAGCGGGCTAGTGGCAGGGAGTGCCAGCGATGCGCATGACGCCGGTATCCGCAAGTCCCGTTGAGCTGTCCTATGCGGGGTTGCTCTCGAGTGACCCGCGCACTGCCTCCCGCGCGGATTGGTTGTACGCCATCCTGCTCGTTGGGGGCTTGACAGGTGCGGGGGTGCTCTTCGCTTACGCGACGCACAGTGCCCTGTATGCGTATGCGTTCTCCTATCGGGTGGCTCTGCTTTACGTTCCGGTGGCCGGGCTCCTGACGTTGGTCCTGGGATATAGCCGGTTTCCGCTGGCCGCCGCCCTGTTCTATGGCTTGCTGCCGATCGCGCAGGCCGCCCACGCCCACGATTTCTGGGCAGGCGAATTGAAGACCGCATTGACGGCTGAGATGGTACTGGCCCTTCCGCTTATTCTGATGGGGTTTATCGGGCCGCCCGGTAATCACCCGGGGTCGTCGCGACCGCTGCCGCCCGGACTCAAAGCTGCCCTGGCGGCGGTACTCGTGGCGGCCGGCATTTCCACCATGTTGGCCCGCGAACCGGGCTGGGCTTTGGTGGCTCTGCTGGCTCGTTTTGTTTTGCCACTGCTTGTAACACTGGCCACGGCGCGACGACTCCGCAACCTGGAGGAATATCGCGTCATCTGGTTGGGGTTCGTCACGGCCACCGCGCTGATCTGTGCGTTTCAGTATCGTCGCGGCGTGCTTGGGGAGCTGCAGTGGTACGAAACCTTGAGCCAGCGCTTCGCGGGCGCGTCGCAGAGCTTTGCCATTCCGATGTTGTACCTGGTGGGTGGACAGCTCGCCGCGGCGCTGATCAAGGCTCGCCGCGGAGCCCCGGCTCAGGCAGTGTTCTGGCTGTTGTTGGTAGCCGGTTTCGGGCTCCTGATGTGGTTAGGGGCCGCCCGCGGACCTTTGGTGTTTTTCGCCCTGCTGGTCCTGTGGTGGGTGCCGCGGGTGCTGCGGCATGCGTATCGCCCGGGCGTTCTGGTCATGTTCGTTCTCGCGGGGCTGGGGGGATTGTACCTGATCCAGTATTCACTCACCCGGACAATGCTGGACGTGCGTTTAATAATCGTACGCTTCGAGGAGCTGCTGGCCGAGGGTCCGAGCCGACACAACCGCGTGGTCGTGTGGAACCTCGCGACGGAGTACTGGAAGCAGAGCCCGGTGTGGGGTATTGGTCTGAACAATTGGCCGGTGGAGGCTACAGGCTACGAGTCCGCGCATAGCTTGTTGTTCGGGCTTCTGGTCGACATGGGTGTCCTGGGCGTAGTGGTGTTTGCGGCGCTATTTCTAAACATTTTGATGACCGCCCGCCGCTCAAACCTCGCTTTGCCCCCGGACGACTGGGCATTTTTCCAGGGCTGCCGGGCGGGCTGGGTGACGATGCTGCTGTGCCTGACCACCAACCTTCCGTTCACCTCCGGCCAGCCGCGCAACCAGATCTTTGCGTACACGGTGTATTTCTTCCTGCTTTTGGTCATCGTCGCGTACAAGCGCTATCCCCCGGTCCGGGCTCCGGCCCTGTCCGCCCGCATGTATTCCGCCGGCCTGTACGCCGCCATGCAACCCGCGAGCCAGTTTGGCCGCGCCCCGGGACCGGCGGCGTTGTCTACGCAGGAATCGACCCCGCCCGGACGTGGATGAACATCGAACGCCTGCTTGCGAAGCTCCGTTGGGACGACCCACGGCACTTGGCCGCCAAGGGCCTGGCGCGCCTCCGTTCGCGCCGGGAACGCGCCCAGCGGCGTGCACTTTGGAGCGGCGGCGGCCCGACTGTTTGCCCCGAGGACACGCCCGCCGACTTCACGTCCGCCGCCGCGGAGCAGCTCTGGCCCGGAGCAGCCAATCGCACGTGGCTCCACGAGGGGCCTCGCCGCTGGCCCGAGTGGTACGCGGAAGCCGTTCGGCGGGCCGTCGAAGCCGCCGAGGGCCGGTTCGACCTGCTGGGCAGCGGCCTGACGGACGTGCGTGACGCCTCGGGACGCATACGGTGGCATCTGGACTTCAAGTCGGGATTCCTGTTTCCGGCGGACTGCCTGTACCTCGACGTGCCGATCTGCGTGGAGCACGAAGGCGCGGACATCAAGGTGCCCTGGGAGCTGTCGCGCTTTCAACACCTCTTTTTTTTCCTGTGGACGGACCCCGAGCGTTACGGAGCCGTATTCCTCCAGCAGTGGCAGGATTGGCTCGCCGCCAATCCGGTGGCCCGCGGCGTGAACTGGGCCTGCACGATGGACGTGGCCCTGCGCGCGATCAGTTGGACGGCCGCACTGGCGGCGTGGGGCCGTCAGTTCGACGAACCCGCGCGCCGGCAGATGTGGGCGTCCCTGATGACGCACGGATACTTCATCCGCACCAACCTGGAGTGGGCCCCGGTAGCGCGCACGAACCACTATTTCAGCGACCTGGTCGGGTTGGCCGTGCTCGGGGCCATATTGTTGCCGCACCCGGTGGCACAGGAATGGCTTACCTTCGCCGCACGGGAGCTGCACCGGGAAATCGGCCAACAGTTCGGGCCCGACGGGTTCAATCGCGAGTGCTCGACAACCTATCACCGGCTGATGGTGGAGCTGGCGTTGCTGGGCTATCGCGCATGTGTCATCGGCGGACACGCACTGGGCGGTCTGGTTCGCAGGCGGCTGGTGGCCGCGTGCCGGGCGCTGCAAATCCTGTCCGATGCGGCGGGGCGGATCCCGCTGATCGGTGACAACGACAGCAGTCGCGTGTTTCCCATGGCAGTCCGGGACGACGGAGACGTGCGTCATATGTCGGCGCTCGGGGCCGGTGTGCTGGACGCGGAGGAGCTGGCGTCGGGCGACGTCTCGCCCGAAGCCGTCCTCTTATGCGGGCCCGCGGTTCTGACACGCTTCCACCGCAAGCCCGTGACTTCGCCCCGTCTGGCCGGACGCGCGCTGTTGGACGCCGGTCTGTTCGTGCTGGGCCGCGGGCCGGACCATCTCGTGGTGCGCTGCGGCCCGCTCACGTATCGCCCTGTCGGCTCGCACAAGCACCTGGACCAGTTGTCGCTGACGTTGAGCGTCAACGGACGACCTCTCATCGTCGATCCCGGCCAATACTGCTATACGCCATTCCCCGAGTGGCGTAACCGGTTCATCGACTCCCGGATGCACAATACGGTCACGGTCGACGATCAACCGCAGTGTCGTCTCTTTCCGCTCAGCCGCATGTCGTTCAGCCTGATCGACGAAGCCCGCCCGCGGTGTCTGGCGTGGGGAGCGGACGAACAGCACGCCCGGCTCGTCGGTCGGCATCGCGGCTACCGCCGGCTGCCGGGCGGCGCAGACCACATCCGCACGGTCCGCTACGATGCGGCGGCACGTATGTGGACCGTTACGGACCAACTGCCGTTGCGCGGGGCGCACCGCGTCACGTGGCGTTTCCACCTGCACCCCGCGGTCGTGGCGACCCCGGACGGCAACGGCTGGCGCCTGCAAAACGGCGACGCCCGCGTGACGCTGCGGTGGATCAATAATCCCCCGTCGGCGGGCACGCTGGACCCAGCCTGGTTCGCGCCCGCCTACGGTTGCCGGCAGGAAACACGCGTGCTGCGCTTCGAGTGCCAGGCCGAGGGCCCGCTGGAAGCCAGTTTCCAGCTCCAAGCGGAAGGCGGCGGCGAATGAGTGGTCCGTCATCTGATATCCGCGTGCTGGCGTTCGTCGGTGAGGGCGTCTTCGCGCCGGTGCTTGATTCACAGGTACTCATGCCCCTGGCGTATATCGGGCGCCAGGCGCCGCACATCCGACGGGCCGTCCTGATCCTGACCAGTGTGCGTTTCCGCCGCGATCCGCGCGTCCCGTCGCGGCAGGCAGCCATCCGCGCCGCCGTGCCGGGTGCACAGGTGTTGTTCCGCTATCGGCTGCCCCTGGATTTCCCGTTTCAGCGGGCGCGGTGGGCGCGGGCGTTGCGCGCGGGATTGCAGGCGGCCGCCTTCGCCGGCCACGGAGCGATCGTCCTGCATTGTCGTGGCCAGCTTACGGCGGCGGCCGCGACCCTGGTCAAACGACGCGATCCGCGGGTGCGCATTCTCCTGGACATGCGCGGCGCCTCCGAGGACGAGATCAAGGCCGGCGGCCTGCGGGGCTGGTACCTGCGCCGCAGCGCCCGGCGGACGCTGCGACTGGCCCTGCAAGACGCCGACGCGCTCAATGCCGTGTCGCACAAGCTTGTCGACCACCTGCGCGCGACGGGACTGCTGACACGCGATATCCCAATGGCCGTCGTGGGCTGCTGCGCCGACACGCAGCGCTTCTACTTCGATCCGGCCGTGCGCGCTGCCCGCCGACAGGAACTCCAGCTCGCCGACCGGTTCGTCATCTGCTATTGCGGCGCCATGTCGCACTGGCAACGCCCCGATGCGCTGGCGGCCACGTTCGCCGCCGTCGCCCAGGACATGCCCGATGCGCACATGCTCATCGTTTCGCGCGAAGCGGAGCCGCTGCTGGCCCATCTGCGGTCCCTCGGCGTGCCCGCCGCGAAAGTGACAGCGCGCGCGGCGTCGCATGACCAGGTCGCTTCGTATCTGATGGCGGCGGACGTGGGGCTGCTGCTGCGCGAAAACACGCTCACGAACCGGGTCGCTTCGCCCGTCAAGTTCGCGGAGTATCTACGCTGCGGACTGCCGGTCGTTCTGACGCCCTACATCGGCGATTTCAGCGAATTCGCGGTACGCCAAGGTGTCGGCCAGACAATCGAATTCCCCATTCGTCCCGCGGAAGCGGTGGCCGCGGTGCGGGCACTCCGCACGCGACTCGCAACCGAAGGCGACGCCTTCCGCGCAACGTGCAGCCAGGTAGCGGCCGCGCATTTCTCATGGGAAGTTCAGGCCGCGCAGATCATCCGGCTCTACGAAGCGCTGTCCGCCTGATGCGGACATTCGGCCCCTCCGCAGCACGCTGCGGCGAACAACGCGCTTGGCAACCCCGGTAACGATGAACGATCACGCCGCCGTCAGATGCCCACGGCGACCGGGACAGCGCTGGCAGCCGGCTCCGGCGGTGGCAGCTCCGTCCCGCCGGCAGTGGCCCGGCGCAGGCTAAAGGATTCCATGGGAGGCAAGTCGTCCAGATCGGCTAAGCCGAACACGTCCAGGAACTTGCGGGTGGTCCCATACAGCAGCGGCCGACCGATGATCTCGGCGCGCCCCAGGATGCGTACCAAACCCATTTCCCGCAGACGGTTAAGCACCTCGCCGCATGCCACCCCGCGGATCGCCTCGATGTCCGCCCGGATGATGGGCTGCTTATAGGCGATGATGGCCAGCGTCTCGAGCGCGGCGGGCGACAGGCGCATCTGGCTCCGCTGCCGATCCAGTCGCGCCAGCCACGGCTGATACGCCGGCAGCGTCATCATCTGGTACCCGCGGGCGATCTCCTCGACGCGGAACGCCAGGCCCGCGGCGGCGTACTGCTCGTTCAAGGCGGCCACAAGACCCGGCACATCGCGCGCCGCGATCATCCCGCAGAGTTCCGCCAGACGCGCCGCGCTCAGCGGTGTGTCGGCAGCGAATAAGAGCGCTTCGATCACGCGCACGGGATCGACCGTCGCACCCGCACGGTCTTCCGCACCCCGGTCGCCGGGCTCAGTCTCCGACTGCGTTGGTACGGGAGACGACGGCCCCTCGACTCCTTCCGGTCCTGCTGATCCGCCGCTCACAAGCTCCGTGGCCGGCTTTTCCAAGGTGCAGACCCCCGTGGCACAACCGTCTGGATGCCCCAGAAAGGGCTGCTCGTCGCGGTCCATCGCTGGCACCTCGTCATCCCTGACTTTTCAGCCTCGCTCCGAAACCGCCGGCATCTTACCGCCCTGCGGACACCCTGTCCAGCGATCCGTACTGCGCGCCGCTCCCCGTGGCCCGGGGGCGCGCCGCGTGCCTCGATCACGCCGCGACTCGCGACGGGAACGAGGCTCGATCGGCCGCACAGGTTATGGGACACCCGAAAAACACCCGGGACAACCCGCGAAAGGTTATCCTCGCGTCACTGCCTGCCGCGCAGCCACGCCGCGACCGATGTTACCGGTTGCCCGCCCCCCGCAGCCGTATTCCCGGACGGCCGCCGCCAGTCCGCCGCCGAGCCGGAATCGACGGTTTTTTAAGTGCCTTGCGCGGAGCACCGATGCGCCGTGGGAGGTCTTGTTTTCACGGGAGAGCTGCGTGGCGGAAGCAGTGCAGTCTGCACAACACGCGCGCGACGCGCCCCAGGCACGCTGGCGGCGTCTGTTCTGGGACGGGGTCTTGCCCGAAGCCCTCGGATTGTGCTTCGTCCTCATCATCCTGAGCGGTTTCGCGGCCAACTACATCATCGCGGACCGACTCTGGACACGGCAGGTCCGCGCCGCCGAACGCAGCGAGCTGCAAACCCAGGCCCGGACGCTCGCAGCCGCCCTCGGAACGGCCGCGAGCACCGACACCGAGGCCGCAGTCGCCCTGCTGCACCAGACGGTGGGGCTGTTGCCACAGGTGCGTTCCTTGCGCTGGGAAGATCCGAACGGCGCCGTGCGCTTCGCGTGGCCGCCCCCGCTCCCAACGGCAGTAGCACCGCCCGCGCCCGACCAGGGCGGAAGCGGACTTTTCGCAGACACACCCGTCGTGGACGTCCGTACGGCGGTACTGACCCGCACGGGGGCGCCAGCGGGCACGCTCCAGATCGCCGCGCTGGCAAAACCCCCTGCCGACCCGACTTTCATTCTCTGGAACTGCGGCATCGCAGCGGCCGTGACGCTGGTTGTCTTCGTCGGCTTCTACCACCGGCTGCGTCGTCATCTGCGGCCGATGGCAGCGATCGAACGGAATCTGCGCGTGCTGGCGACCGGCGTGGACGCAGAGCTGCTGACCCTGACACTCAGCGAGTCGTTGGGCAATGCGGCCCGCGGTTGGAACCGGCTGCTGACGCAACTTGTCGACCTCCAGCAGCAGATCCAGAGCGTGCAGGTCGCGGGCGCCACACAGGGGATTCTCGAACGCTTCGAAAGCGCCACGTTCCGCCGCGTGGTGGATCGGCTGCCGCACGGCGTGCTGTGGGTCAACGAGAGCCAGGTGGTGGCTTACGCGAATCCAGGGGCGGCAGCGCTGCTGGGGCACGCGCCGGATCAAATCGAGGGACAAGAACTCAGCAGCCTGCTCGACAACCCCGCGGTGCTCCAGGCCGTCTCCGGCGCGCGGAAGCGGGCCGACGTGGGGCTGGTGGTCGATCACACGCAGCGCCGCGGCGAACAGGAAACCACGCTGCGCTTCCGCGTTGTGCCGCTCTCCGACCAGGTGGGGGATGGCGATGTGCTGGTGACGGTCGAGGACATCAGCCAGTTGCGGGAAAGCCAGCGGGCGCGGGACAACTTCCTGTACCACGTCACGCACGAGCTGCGGACGCCGCTGACGAACATCCATGCCTACGCCGAGACGCTCACGCGGCCCGGCTTCGACGATGAGCAGACGCGGAAGGAATGCTACAACGTCCTGATCAGCGAGACCGAGCGGCTGTCGCGGCTCGTGGAAGACATCCTGAGCATCTCGCAAATGGAGGTGGGGACAGCGCGGCTGGATATCGGAGACGTCGACCTGGCGCGCCTGGTCCGGCAGATGGTGCAGGACAATCTGGGGCGGGCCGACGAGAAGCGGATCGATCTGACGCTGGCCCTGCCGCCCAAAGTGCCCAAGATCCGCGGCGACAAGCAGCGCCTGTGCGTGCTGCTCAACAACCTGATCGGCAATGCACTGAAGTACACGCCCGAGAACGGCAAAGTGCATGTGTCGGTCGAAACGACCGGCACATGCGTCCGCATCGCCGTCGCTGACACCGGGATCGGTATCGCCCCGGAAGATCAGGCGCACGTTTTCGACAAGTTCTATCGGGCGGCGAACGAGGTCGTTCAGGCCGTTCCCGGAACCGGTCTGGGACTGGCGCTGGCCCGGGAAGTCGCCCGGCTGCACGGCGGGGAGATCTATCTCCAGAGCGAACTCGGCAAGGGCTCGACCTTCACCGTCGAACTGCCGTTGCCCGCCCCCAGCCCCGCGGAGGTGAACAGTCCATGAGCCGGGTCCTGGTCGCGGAAGACGATCCCCACATCCTGCGGCTGATCAGCCTGTGGCTGCGGCGGCAGGGCCACGACGTGCAGGAGGCCCGGAACGGGGCCGTGGCCCGCGAACTGCTGGAGAAGGAGCCGGTCGACGTCCTCGTGACCGATGTGAACATGCCGCTGCTGGACGGCGTCGCCCTGGTCGAGACCGTGGTGGGCACCGCCTGGGTGCGGCGTGGAATCGTCGTGCTCACCAACCGCTGGGATCACAGTGAGATTCGCGACCGTTTGGCGCAGTGGCACGTGCACGTGCTGCCCAAGCCGTTCAGCCCGGCGCGCCTCTCGGAGCTGGTGGACACCCTGACCGGCTCGCGCGCCGCCGAAGCCACGCCGTCGCCGTGACCAGGAACAGACGAGGTTGGCCGCCATGAGTAAATGTGGCCCATCCAGATCCGAAGACGCCCTGCTGAACGACCTGCTGCGCGGGTTGTCCAGCGCGCACACCGGCGGCCGGCTGTCGCTGGGTGTACTCGGCAGCGCGGTCCGTGCGCCGCAGCCGCCGGCACATTGCTTGCGCGTCTGTCTGAATGGGGACCCGCACGCCATCAACACGCGTGGCTGCGCCTTTCTCCAGGCCGCCCACGGCGGCACGCTACCGCCGGCTTCGGAAGGCGGTTGTTGTCCGAAAGGTTTCCAGGTCGGCGCGCAGGCGGCCAACTTCAGCGGCGGCCCGGCCACCATCGTGAGCGTGGAAGGACCCCTGGCCGGCGCGCCGGATTCGCCGACCGCATCCCTCATGCTCGCCCACCTCGACCGCGTTGCCCGACTGGTGCAGCGCATCAGCGACCTGCTGGAGGAAAATGCCGGCTTCGCGAACGAGGTCCTCCAGAACTACGAGCAGCTCAATCTCATCTTCGACCTGACGCAGCAGATCGTCCACGTCACGGAGGCGCGCGCGATCGAGCGGCTGCTGTTGCAGCGCACCGCCCGCCTGTTGAACGTCCCCGTCGTCCTGCTGCTCACCAGCAGCGGCGAGCGGCGTGCGTATGCGGTCAGCGACACCGGGGCGCTCAACGCGACGCCGATCGAACCCGGCCACCTCGAGCGCTTGCTTTCCCTGGCCGGGGAGATTCGCCGCACGCGGCAGGTCCGCGTCTGCGAGCTGAACGGGCGGCGCGTGATCGCCGGTCCGCTGGTGCGCCTGGACGAACAGGTGGACGTCGTGCTGGCCGAAAGGCCGGCCGACCGGCAGGCCTTCAGCGCCGGCGAAATGATGCTCCTGGAATCCGTGCTCGCCTTCGGCGGCCAGATTCTCGCCAACACCGAACTGCATGAGCGCCTCCGCCGGATGTCGCTGGAAGTGACGCACGCGATGGTCGCGGCGATCGACAAGAAAGATCACTACACCAGCGGGCATTCGGAGCGGGTGGGGTTCCTGACGCGGCTGACCGCCGCGGAGCTGGGAGTGCCGCCGGCGGAGCAGCAGACCATGGAGTGGGCCGGGTTGCTGCACGACATCGGCAAGATCGGGATCCCGGAAGAAATCCTCTGCAAACCCGGCAAGCTGACGCCGGAAGAGTTCGAGATCATCAAGCAGCACCCGCGGATGGGGTACGAGATCCTGCGCCCGATCGCGAGCCTGGGCGTGATTCTCGACGGGGTGCAGTACCACCACGAATACCCGGACGGGAGCGGCTACCCGGAGGGGCTGAAAGGCGATCGCATCCCCCTGGTGGCGCGCATCATTCACGTCGCCGACATGTTCGATGCGCTGACCTCGTCCCGTTCGTATCGTCAGGCGCATTCCGTGGAACGGGCCACGGAGATCATCCGACAAGAAGCCGGAAAACGGGTCGACCCGCGCGTCGCGGAAGCCCTGTTCCGGGCCTTTGCGCGGTACTGCCGTGAGGACCCGGAGGACTTCGCGCTCCGCTTCCCCCACCTGGCCCAGAAGGAGCTGGCGTATGCCGAACATGAGTAACGAACTGCTGGTGCCGGCCCTCGGGGTCGCGCTGGCCGGCGCAGTGCTGGTGTTCGGCGCGCTGCGGCTGGCCCGTCGCCCGCGGCCGGCGCCGGTTGCGCGGGGGGCGCCGGCGGCGGTGGCAGAGCCACTTGACGATCAGGCCATGGTCCGATGCCCGGTGCATCAGCTGATTCCCGGTCTGCTGGAGACCACGGCCGCTCTGGGCTCCGAGCCCAGGGCGTGGACCGCCTTCGATCAGCTCGTCCGCGAAAACTTGGGCCGGTGCCTCGGGGCCGGGCGCGTCCGCTGCTACCGCACGCTGCCCGGCTGTGGCGCCCTCGTGCCACTGGGGCGCGCGCTGCGCGAAGATGAGCCGCCCGTCGCCGCGATCGAAGACGACCTTCTCCTGCACGTCGCGTCCACCGGCCGGGAGTACTACGCGCTGGATCCGGCGCAAGGTCCGCTCATCCGCGATCTGGCCAGCCGCTCGTCGGCGACCTGGACGTGGGTCTGGCCGGTGACGATTGAACGGGTCGTGCATGGCGTGATTGCGCTGCATGATCTGCCTGATCCGACGGTATTGTCTCCGGAGGTGCGTACCACCGTCCGCCAGGTCGTGACCTTCTGCTGGTGGCACGTGACCTGCGCCGAACAACTCGCGGTCGCGCGCCGGACAGACCCCGCCACCGGCGGCCTGACACGGCAAGATTTCCAGATTGCCGCCGAACGGGTGCTGGCTAAGTCCTATGCCGAGAATGAACCCGTTGTTCTGGTCGCGTTGACCACGGAGGGGCTGCGCGGCCTCGATGACACCGGTCGCTGGCGGGAACGCGACGCATTGTTGACACGCCTCGGCCGCGCGCTGGCCCGCCGCACACGCAGCGATGACCTCATCGGTCGTTTCAGCGACGATCGCTTCGTGATCCTGCTGCGACGACTGGACCGGGCCTTGGGACGCCTGATCGCCGAAAAGCTTCTGGCCGCGGCGCAGGAGTGCGCCGCCGAGGTCGGCACGCTCGGCGAACGAATCCGGTTCCGGGCGGGGTTAGCCAGCAGCCATCCCGGCCGGCTGTCGCTGGCGGAGCTGCTGGCGGCAGCGTTCGTGGCGGTGGAGCAAGCGCGGCAAGAACGTTGCCCCCTGGCTGTGCACACGGCACCCCTCGACCCCGGTGCGGTACGCCGTAGTGGCGCCGAAGCCGGACGGGCCGACGGCGACACGACGTGCGCGTCGCGGGAGGGTCCGCAGCCATGAAGGTCAGCGAGCAGGTGCATGGAAACGTGACCATCCTGTGTCCTCACGGGCCGCTGGTTGGTGAGGAGCTCCAGGATTTTCGCCGTGCGGTCGAGACGGCGAGCGCTTCCCAGGCGCGGCGTGTGATTCTGGATATGGCCGACGTGCCGTATCTGGACAGCGGCGGGATCGAGTACCTGCTGGAGACGTGCAATCTGGGTGTGTCCTCCTTTCGCCGGCCGAAGCTCGCGGCCCTGAGCGAGACGTGCCTGGAGGTGCTGGAGCTGACGGACGTGCTGCCGCGGCTGGAGGTGTACGACACGGTGGAGAACGCGCTGCGGAGTTGTCAGCGGTGAGGACGGAGCGGCGGCGATGACGTTGAAGCGGGCCAGCAAACTGGGCCAGTTGCTTTTGGACGAAGGTCTGGTGACGGAGGCGGACCTGCGGCGTGCGCTGGAGGCCCAGGGCAAGGACAACAAACGGCTGGGCGAACAGTTGATCGACCTGGGCATTCTCTCACCCAAGGCGATGCTCAGCGCGCTGGCCAAGCAGCTCAACGTGAAGGCGTGTCAGTTGCGGCACGGGCTGATCGACCCGGCCGTCGCGCGGCTGCTCGACAAGGACGAGGCCGTGCGGCTGAAGGTGCTGCCGATGTTCAAGGTGGGGGACACGCTGACCGTAGCAATGGCGGAGCCCCAGTCGTTGCCCACCATCGACCGGCTCAGCGCGCTGACCGGCTGTCAGATCAATCCCGTGCTCGCGCTGGAGCGCAATATCGCCGAGTACCAGGAAAAGTACCTCGGCGAACAGGTGGACATCGATTCCTTTCTCGTCAACCTCACCGAGAGCGAGGTGAAGGTCGTCGAGCGGGAAACGGTCGACGAGGACTCGCCGCACGAAATCAGCCGGATGGTCGAGGGCAGCCCGATCATCAACCTCGTCAATCTGGCCATCATGACCGCGATCCGCGACAAGGCCAGCGACATCCACATCGAACCCGGCAAGCAGGCGACCCGCATCCGTTACCGGATCGACGGCAATCTGCGGGAGCTCATGTCCGCCCCGGCCGGGATGCACGCGGCCATCGTCTCCCGCGTGAAGGTGATTGGAAAGATGGACATCGCCGAGCGGCGCTTGCCGCAGGAGGGACGCGTCCATGTCCTCGCCGAGGGACGGGAGATCGACCTGCGCGTCTCGTCCATGCCCACGCTGCTGGGCGAGAAGATCGTGCTGCGCATCCTGGACAAGTCCAACCTGAACGTGGCGCTCGACAAGCTCGGGGTGGGAGCCCATCAGATGGCGGCCTTCCGGCGGATCTTCGCCCGGTCGCACGGGATCGCGCTGGTCACCGGCCCGACGGGCAGCGGCAAGACGACCACGCTGTACAGCGTTCTGGACCTGCTGTCGTCGCCGGAGAAAAACATCGTAACCATCGAGGATCCCGTCGAGTACCAGTTGGACGGGATCAACCAGATTCAGGTGAATGAGGCGATCGGGCTGACCTTCGCCCGCGCCCTGCGTTCCATTCTGCGCCAGGACCCGGACGTCATCATGGTGGGCGAGATCCGCGACTCGGAGACGGCCCGGGTTGCGATCCAGGCCGCCTTGACCGGCCACCTCGTGCTCTCGACCCTGCACACGAACAACGCGCCGGGGGCCTTTGTCCGCCTGGGGGACATGGGCATCGAGTCGTACCTGCTGGCCTCCGCCTTCAACGGCGTCATCGCGCAGCGGCTGGCGCGCACCATCTGTCCCTACTGCCGGACTTCGTACTACCCCCCAGACAGCGCTTTGGCAGACGCCGGGTGGGCGGGGGACACGGACCGCGTCTTCTACAAGGGCGAGGGCTGCAAACAGTGTCATGACAGCGGCTTTCGCGGGCGGGCCGGCATCTACGAGGTGCTGGAGGTCACCGACGAACTCCGCCTGTGCCTGCACCGGGGCGACGACGAGGAAGCCATCAAGGCGTGCGCCCGCAAGTACGGCTGGCGCACCCTGCGTGAGGAAGGTCTGCGGCTGGTGGAAGAAGGCCGCTCAACGCTGGAAGAGGTCTTGCGGGTCACGCACGCGGAGACGGAGAGCACGACGCGGGCGGAACGCCGCCCCGTCGCCGCTGCCGCGCGGTGAGCCCGACGTGCAACAGGTTAGTACCCGATGGAGTTTGCCTACGAAGCCATGCGTGCGGACGGTAGCGTCGTCGCCGACGTGCTGGAAGCTCCGGCGCGGGACGCGGCGGTGGATGCCCTGCGCGAGAAAGGGCTGCTGCCGCTGCGGCTGGAAGAACAGCGCCGCGCGGCCCACGCCCAGCCCGTAGAAACCGGCCCGGTCGGCGGGCGGATCCGGACGCAGGACCTGGTGCTGTTCACCCGACAGATGAAGATGCTGCTGGAAGCCGGTTCCCCACTGGTTCCGGCGCTCCAGGCGGCGGAGATTCAGACCGCGCGCCCGGCCATGCGGGCCGTATTGAGTCGCCTGCGGGAGCGCGTGGAGCAGGGCGAGAGCCTCTCCCGAGCGCTCGATGCGGAAAGCCGGCACTTCGACCCCGTATTCCGGACCATGGTGGCGGCCGGCGAGGCCACGGGCGCCCTGGCCCAGGCGTTCGGGCGACTGTGCGAGCTGGCCCAGCAGCAGCAGAAAACGCGGAAGCTCGTAACGGGCGCCCTCTTGTACCCGGCGATCCTGACCGGGCTGTTGATGGTCGTGATCGGTATCCTGCTGTTCTTTGTCGTACCGCGCTTCCGGATTCTGTTTCAGAACCTGAATACTCCCCTGCCGACCACGACACGCATCCTGTTCGACCTCTCGCAGGCGGCCCGCACCGGCTGGCCATTCGTGGTGGGCGGGCTGCTGGTGGCGGGCGCCGCCGTCGTCGTTCTGGCCCGCATGCCGTCCGTCCGGGCCTGGTACGACGCGCTGATCGTGCGTCTGCCGCTGGTGGGACCGCTCGTGTCGCGGCTCATCTTTGCACGGGTAATCCGCGTGTGGGCGGCGATGCTGCGCTGCCACGTGCCGCTGCTGGAAACGATTCGTCAGTCGCGCGAAGCGGTGCGAAACGGTGCCTACCTGCACCTGCTGGCACAGGTGGAGGAAGTGGTCACCAGCGGCGGACGCGTGGGGCCGGCGCTGGCCGAGGCGGGCATCGCCGACCCCATCATCGTCTCGGCCTTGCGTACAGGCGAGGAAAACGGGCGGCTGGCCGAGGCCGCCGAGTTTGTCTCCAACTGGATGGACGAGGACAACGCCAACGCGGTCCAGCAGCTCACGCGGCTGACCGAACCGCTGTTGCTGGCCGTGATGGGCGTCTTCGTCGGATTTATCGCCATGTCGCTGTTCGTCCCGCTCTTCGACATGGCGACCGCGGCACACTGAAAAGCGGGCCGGCGCCGCCGTCCGCAACGGCTGGTCCGGCGGACGACGGCCAGGACAAGCTCTGTATGGCGTTTCGACTGTTCACACGGCGATCGGCAGTGACGTTCGATCTGGGGGCCGCGGGCATCCGTGCCTGCCAGTTCGCACAGCGCGGCGCCGTGCCGCAGGTCTGTGACGTGCTCGCGCTGGAGCGTGGGTACGCCACCGACACCGACACCCCGGTCCTGCCCCCGCTCGACGCGGGTCAGTTGGCGCGACTCATGGGACAGGGCCGCTTCCTCGGCCGCGATGTAGCCCTGGTGGTTTCACCGCCCGAGGTGCAGTTCTACCCCATGCGACTGGCGGAGGCGGTCCTGTCCCAACCGCCGGCCCGCGTGATCCAGGCCCTGGCCTGGGAGGTCGCCCACCAGAACCGGACCGGCCCGGAAGACCTGGAAGTGCGATACTGGCCACTGCCAACGCCACGCGGACACGAGCCCAACGTCATGGCCGTGGCGCTGGCGCGGCAACTGGCAGAAGAATGGTGCACCGCGGCGGCGCGGCAAGGCCTGACGTTGCGCCGCATCGATGTCTCCCCCTGCGCCATGGTCAAGGTCGCGTGCCAGTTCTGGCGGCCGACGCCCACTGACCTGTGGGGCGTACTGGACCTCGGGTTGCGACACGCAACCCTCACGGTCGTCTTGGGAACCGTACCCGTATACGTCCGCTCCATGGCGGTGTCTGCGCACCAGTGGACGCGGCAGGTGGCGGCCGCCTTCGAGGTCCCCTACGCCGTCGCGGAGCAGCTCAAGCGCGAACACGGAGTGGCGGCGACGGCGCGCGGGGTACGTGGCAGTGGGGGTGGACACAGTTTGCTGCACGCACGCGACCTGGCCAGCGCCCTGTCCAGCGTATTGTCGGAGCCCCTGCGCACGCTGGCCAACGACGTCGCGCGCTGCTTCGCCTACGTGATGCACGCCTACCCGGACGGCGCCGTCAAACGCCTGTACCTCGCCGGGGGCGGCAGCGAGCTGCGCGGCCTACCGGCGCTGCTCCAGAAGGAGCTGGATATTCCCGTGCAGCGACTGGCGCGCGATGCGGATACCCCCCCCGCCGACCCGCTTGCGCCGATGCCGCTCGCCCCCCGCGGCGCCGCAGCGTTGGGTGGCGCGCTGCTGGATCTGGAGGCCGCATGAGCTGCTCGGTGAACCTCGTGCCGGTGAATCAACTGCTCGGCCGACGTCGCGCTCGCCGACAGGTCGCGTGGGCCGGCAGCGCTCTGGTCCTGCTGGGGCTCCTGGCGCTCGCCGGAGGCGTCCAGCGTGTGGCCGGCAGCGCCGTAGTCCAACTGCGCCAGGAAGTCGCCGCTCTGGAAGCCCAACGGGCAGAGTTGCAGCGGCGGTTGAGCACCGCGGACGGTCGGCGACAGCAGCTCATGACGCGTCTCCAGACGTTGGCCCAGGCGCGGTGCGGCCAACCGTGGGCGCGGTGGCTGGTGGATTTGACACGTTCGGCGCCGCCGGGCGTGTTTCTGACCGCGATTTCCGCGGCGCCGCCCGTCGTGGAAGCAGTCGCCGGCGCCCGCGCCGCGTCCGAGAACCAGCCAAGGCCGCAAGGCGCGTCGAGCGCGGCTCCGGCGGCCCGCCCCACGCCGGGCCTGGAAACGCAGAGTGTTCGCCTGCTCGGGTACGCCGTAAGTCATGAGGCACTGCTTCAGTTCCTGAATGCCTTGCAGCGCCTGCCGGGATGGCAGCGCGTCGATCTGATCCGGGCCGCGCAGGAGCCGTTGGGGGGCGCGCTGGCGGTCGGGTTCGAGCTGGAGGCCAGGGTAACCGCGACTGCGCGGCAGACCGACGTGGCCCGGACGTCCGGTCCAGACGCGCTGCGGGCTGCGGACAGCGTGCGCACCGAAGGTGCCGCCGCGGGGAAAACCGATACGACGTCGGCCGCAGGGGACCGATCATGATCGTGTGTCGCCGACCGTGGACGCTGTTCGACGTAGACATCGGCGGCGCCGCCGCCGTCGCGGCGATCCTCGCGACGACCGTCTGGCTGGTGCTCGGGCCGTGGCAGCAGACGTGGGCCGACTACGGGCGTCTTTCCCGGCAGCGCACCGAAATGCGCGTCGGCCTGCAACAGGACCTGGCGCGTGTCGAGCGCTATGAGCGCGGCGTTCAGGAGCTCTCCGAGACGGCGGCCGACCAGTTGGCCCACGCGCCAACCGTGGACGGATACCCGCAACTGCTGCGTCAGATGACGGAACTGGCCGCCGAGTCGCAGCTCCAACTGCTCAGCGTCGCGCCCCAGCCGCCGGTACCGAGCGGCCCCTATCTGGTCAGCGACGTGCAGGTGGGCGGTCGGGGCCGCAGCCGGGACTTCATTCTGTTCCTGGACCGACTCGCGCAGGCGAACCCGTATCAGGTTCTGCGGGCCTGTTCGCTCAGCCGCCCGCCCGGCGCCAGCGAGCCGCAGTGCGACCTGAACTTCACGGTTCGCCTATACCTGTTGGCCACGCCCGGGCTGACGCGACCGGGAGGGGGATCATGAGGCGTTTGTCTCCGCGACAGTGGGTGCTCGTCGGGGCCCTCACGCTGGCCGGGCTGGTGTGGGCGGCCGATGCGCTGACGCGCGGCGGCCCGCCCCCCGCGCAGGCCGCCGCCGCGGGCGGCTCCACGCCCACCCCCATCGCGGAGTGGGCCGACGTCGAGCGCATGGTGGAGCAACTCACGCGGCTGGAATATGAATCGGTGGCCGAAGCCCTCCAGACCCTGGACCGCGACCTCTTCGTGCCAACGGACACCGTCGCGCAAGTCCTGACGGCGGCAGACCCGGCCCCGGAACCCGAATCCCAGCAGGCGTCCGAGGCGGAAGACTTCCGCAGCCGGCATCGGCTCAGCGGAGTAGTTCTCGGACAGATGCCCGTGGCGGTGATCGACGGTCGGGTCTACCCGTTGTACGCGGAACTGGATGGTTATCGGCTGGTTGAGATACGCCGCGACGGCGTCCTGTTGCGGAAGGTAAGCGGCGACGCGCGGATTCTGCTGACCCTTCAGGCGCCCGGAGAGGAAGAGTAGGGCGATCTCCGACAATCTCGAGCCGTCACCCGAAAACCACTAAAGGTCCCTGCTCGGAGGGTCGATGCGTTTCACGTGAAACTACACGCCGGATGTACCCCGCGTGCGGACGCCGGCGCCAACACAAGCGTCAAGTTCGCAAACAAGGAGTCAGACCGATGATGCTGCGCAAAGGTGGCAGGCAGGGATTCTCGCTGGTGGAGCTGGTCGTTGTCATCGTGATCATTGGGATTCTGGCCGCCATTGCCATCCCACGCCTGAGCCGTGGGGCGTCCGGCGCCGGTCAGTCCGCGGTCAAGGCGAATCTGGCCGCGTTGCGCTCGGCCATCGCCATGTATGCCGCCGAGCACAACAACACGTTCCCCGGCCCGGACGCGGCCGGCTTCGTCAGCAAGCTGACCAAGTACACCGACATCGAGGGCAACACCTCAGACACCAAGACCCAGACGCACGTCTACGGCCCGTACTTGCTGAAGATCCCGCCCTGCCCGGTCGGAGAAAACGCCGGCAAGACGACGGCCAGCGAGGTACTCGTCGTAACAAGCAGCCCGCCGGAACCGAACCCGGCCGGTGGGCAGGGCTGGGTCTACAATGCAACGACCGGCGAGATCCTGCCGAACACGGCGAAAGCGGACGAACAGGGAGTCCCTTACACGTCGTACTAGACGGCGTGGCTCAGGGCACTTCAGATGTAGATGCGGCCAGCAAGCCTTGAGAGATCGGCGACGCGACGTCAGTGCGACGACAGTTGACAGATAGCGGGCAGAAAAGATAGCAGCAGGCCGGCGGGCCACCGCCGGCCTGTTTTTCTCAAGGGGCGTGCCGCATACTTATGTTGCACGCATGGCGCTTGTCCGGGCATCGGCCCCAGAGCGTCGCCAGACGGTCACACCTGACGCAACTGCCCGTCCTCTAAGCGCAGGATCCGGTCGGCCTGGGCTGCCACGCTGGGGTCGTGCGTCACCATGACGATCGTTTGCCCCTCCGCATGCAGACGTTTGAGCAACGCCATCAGTTCTGCTCCGGCGGCCGCGTCGAGGTTACCGGTCGGTTCGTCCGCGAACAGGATGCGTGGCTTATGGATCAGCGCCCGCGCGATGGCCACGCGCTGGCGCTCGCCGCCGGACAGCTCCGCCGGCCGGTGGGTGAGGCGTTCGCCCAGCCCGATCCGTCGGAGGACGGCCACGGCGTCGGCGTGGGCACGGGCGCGTTCGCGCGGCCAGCGCCACAGTGGGGTGCCGACCATGCGCGGCAACAGCACGTTCTCCAGTACATTCAGCTCCGGCAGAAGGTGATAAAACTGGAATACGAAGCCGAAATCCCGACGACGGAGCAGCGTCCGTCGTCGTTCGCCCATATCCACCAGAGCCAGCCGGGCCAGCAGCAGCACGGCGAGGATCAGCGGCAGGGCGCCGAGCAGTACCAGACACAAAGCAGCCGCCATGAGGTGCGTCGCCCCGGCTTGCGGCCACCGCTCCACGATGGCGGGGACGGCCAGCAGCAGCGCGGGGACCAGCACGAACACGATCCCGCCGACCGGCAGCAGCAACAGCAGAATGACGTACAGCACGCGCTGTAACCCGCGGAGCAGCCGATCCAGGCGGTCGACGAATCGCCCCTCCGATCCACGGGCCGGAGCGACGTCCTCGTCGTGAAACCGGATTTCGCCGGCGTCGGCCGCGTCCAGAGCGCCCAGGATGTGGAGCAGGGTGCTCTTGCCGCTGCCAGACTTGCCCATGATCGCGACGAACTCGCCGGGGGCAACGCGCAGCGAGCAGCCGCGCAGCACCTGGAGCCGTCCGCGGCCCATTTCGTAAGCTTTTTGGATGTTCCGGGCGGTCAGCTCGGCAGCATTCATGCGCACACCTCCCGGTCCACGAAGCGACCGGCCGGCCGGCCGCACGGCGTACACCCACCGCCCGGCATGCCCGTCCTACTCATGGCGCAACGCCTCCACCGGCTGCATAAACCCGGCCAGCAGAGCGGCCAGCAGGGAGCCGAGCACGGCGTTCGCGACCGCGGCGGTCATGACCAAGGCAACGTCGCCGGCGCGCACCGTGTTGGGGATCTCGTCGAAGGAGTAGACGGAGCGATCCCAGACCTGCCACGCCGGATTCAGCGCGGTCAGGGCGTCCTGGATATCGTTGATGTAGGTGACGAAGTAGCAGCCAAGGATGGTGCCCAGCACGCTGCCGATCAGACCGATCGCCAGCCCGTAGAGAAGAAAGATGACCGCCACGCCGGCATGGGAAGCGCCAACGCTCTTGAGAATCCCGATGTCGCGGGTCTTCTGGACGACGATCATGTAGAGGATGCACAGCACGAGGAAGCTGGACACGCCGGAAATGATCGAGAACAGGATCGTCACGAGCTGACGCTCCTTCTCGACGGGGGCGATGATATGGGCCTGCGACTCCTCCCAGGTCATCGCCTCGATGAACTGAATAAGCTGACGGTCGCTGAGCGTCAGGTCAAACCGCGGGTCGAGCGCGTAGCGGTGGTAGTGTTCCTGAAGGCGCTGGGCAATCGCCTTGGGATCCACCGGCCGGCCGTTCACCTGCGGACGCAGTTTGATCTGAATCTGCGAGCAGCGCGGCGGGAGCGTGCCGAGCACTTCGCCGGTCTGCGGGTCCACCCGCTCGGCCGCGTCCATGCGCAGCAGTTTCTGGAGCAGCCCGAAGTCGCAGTACACGTGCTGCGAATCGATCTCGTAGATGCCGGTCCGCGAGTCGTCGGCGTAGCGGAAGGGCTGTTTGATCGGCGTTTCGACGCTGCCGGTGCCCGCGACGGGGACCATCGTCAGCGTCATCAGGCAGCCGCGCGGATACAGCGAATACCGTTTGTAGCGCCCGTCGGGCAGGCGCTTGGCCAAAATGTCACGGCCGACGATCAGCCCCGGGAACGGTTCGCCGATCAGCGCCGGCGGCCGGGACGGGTCCACCTCATACTCCCCGACGATGACGGGCAGATTGGCGTCGCGACAGATCTCGGCCCACTCGTTCGGCGGGGACTCGTTGTCGCGCACGCCCGCCGCCCAGCTTCGCTCCAGAGCCGCCTGATACTCGGCCGGCAGCAGCGGTCGGGCGCCGCGCCCGATGAGTGCCCCGTTTTCGTCGCGCAGCACGATCGGCGGCAGGTTGGGGTCGGCGCCGATGACCGGCTGCTGCTGTTCGCCCAGGTGCGTGGTTCCGGGATAGTACTTCTCGTAGTACAGGCTGCGCTGGAAGGCGTTGACCTCGTACACTTCGTCGAGCCGCAGCCCGACCACCCGGACGGTATGCGTCTGGGCCGTGCCGGGAAACCGCAACAGCCCGAAGGAGTACAGTACGGGGGTGGCTTTTTCGATCTCCGGCCAGGTCGAGATGTCGGCGATGAATTCCTCGTATAGCGGGAACCCGCTGTAGGACTTGTTGTCAATGATGATGTCCCCGAGCAGGCCGCGCGCCTTCACCTTGAGCTGATCCAGGAATCCGCCCATCACCGACATGACAATCAGCACCATCGCCGTGCACAGCATGACGGCCGCGATGGCCAGATAGGCGATACGCCGCTTGCGCAGGTAACGGAGGATCAGGAACAGCTTGTACACAGACGCCTGTTATACGTGCGATTCCGGCGCGGGTCCAATCGGCGGCGCCGTACCGGCCTGCGCTATGGAGTCGCCCCGCGCGTGGTGGGCGCCGACGTAGCGGCCGTGGTTGGCGGGTCCGCAATTCGCCAGACCCACACGTCGGGAGCGCCCCGCACGGACCACACCAGCTCAAGCCCCGGTACGTCCACCTCCGCAGACAATGGCGCAAAACGTTCGAAGCGGAAACGCGTCGGGTCGCACGGGTCGGTGTGCTCCTGAACAGTCCGGCTGTGCCAGACCAGATACCGGATGTCTCGCCGCCGGCACTCCTCGAGTATGTCCGGCCACGCGTCGGCACGCATGCGGTCGTAGGACACGAAGCGCCGCGGATCCCGGTCGCGGGCGTACAGGAAGAACATCGCCCGGTGGTCACACAGCACACCCGCGTCGGGCGGGACATGGGCCGCCACCCACCGCGCGGATTCCACCAGCGTGGCCAGGTCCCGGCCGCTACCGAGCAGAGGCGCGGTCTCACGCAACTGCACGCGCGCCAGCACCAGCAGCGCGACCAGCGGTATGAAGCGGAGCAGCCGGGCCGGTCGCCGCAGTCCGGGCGCTGCCCACAGCAGGACCAGCGGAACGATGACGTACACCAGCACAGTTGGAACCCAGGCCGAAGGATCAAACGGCAGCGCCGCCAGCGAACCCAGCTCGCCGAACGCCAGCGGCACGCCGAGCGCGACAACCACGGCAATGAGCAGCCCGCGCAGGGGACGCCGGGACTGGTTCGTGCCCAGCCAGCGCCAGCCGGCGGCCAGTCCGCCGCCGGCGGCCCCCAGAAGCAGCGGCGCCAGCGGGTATCCAAAACGCAGAAACTGGTAGGGGAAAACCGCATGCACGAACAAGTAGCCCAACGCGCCAACCGCGGCCACGACCGCCGCCGCATCGCGCCGAATCAGCAGCCGTAGCGTGCCGGCGACGGCGGCGAGCGCCAGAAACAGACGCACACCGCTGCGTAAGGCATCCGGGTCGACGGCGGTCCACACCGGGACGAACAGTCGCGCGGGGCTGAAGACCACGTCCAGCACGGCGCGCGTCGCCCATACGGGGTTGAACGTGGGGCGCTGATACAGGTGCTGGAGGTAATGCTCGTCGCCACAACGGGACCAGGTGACTGCCGTCACGACCAGCCAGATGACCAGTGGCACGGCGGCAACGAGGCCGGCCAACCAGAAGCGACGTCGGGGCGGAGCATTGAGCCGATCCGCGAGCATCAGGCCGGGAATCAGAGCGGCGGCATCGAAGCGCGTCATGGTCGCCAGTGCAGCGGCGGCGTACGCGAGTCCGCGGTGTCGCGTGCCAGCCAGCAGCACCGTGCCCAGAATGGTCGTGATCAACAGTGGCTCGACGAGCAGGTACGCCGTGCAATACAGCCCCCAAGGCAGAAAAAGAAAGGCCACCGCGCCCCAGCGGGCCGCGTCGGAGCCGCCGAGGCCCGACTGACACCAGCGCCGGAGCAAAAGGTACACTAGAATGCCGTTGAGCGGGTACAGGGCCAGGTTGATCAGCTCGGCGGCCAGCCGTTCGGGCGGCGGGTCCTGCACGCCGAGCGTGCGCAAGACCGCGCCGCCAGCGCCGATCAGCGTCGGGTACAGCGGGGCGCGCTTGAAAGTCGGCGGCATCTCGCCGCGCACGAGGCACACCCCGACCTCGGCCAGTTCCACGAAGTCATTGTGCGGCTTGATGCTGTGCCCGCGCAGCGGCACCGCCAGAAACAGGCCCAGCAGTGCAAGGGCGATCAGGTCGCATGCCACTACCGTGCGATGCCACCGCGGCGGCGGGGGCAATGCCATTCCCGATTGCAATTTCGAACCGCTCCACACGCTACGCCACCTGCTCCCGACGTCTTTTCGCCCGAGCTTGCAGGGCCGCCCAGAGCGGCCCGGACCGTCAGCCGCGCAGCGCGCCCCGCCCAGGTCGTAACTTGTTTCTGTTAACTCGCGATTCTACGGCGTGCTATCCGCACCCCGCACGCCAGTGCGGGACCGGCCCGTCACGCGCGTGGCGGGTTCTGATCGAGCGACTGGCGAGCTTGCGAATCCCGATTTCATCCAACTTGGCCCAGAGACGCATCCTCCTTACGCCCCGGCAACGAGATCGCACAGGAGGGCATACGTCGCGCCGGAAAAAACCGGCGTAGACAGATCGGTCGCAGCGGCCGCGCGGGCACGTCCGTCGCGGCGGCCGCCTGGAAAATCCGTCGCGTTGGCAAATCCGTCGCAGCGGCGGCATGGTCCGCAGGCAGGCTCCGGGCGTCGGGCGCAGCCGGGAGGTTACCGCTCCGGGCGCTGAAGCGGGAAAAGCAGCACGTCGCGAATGCTCGTGCAGCCTGTCAGCAACATGCACAGCCGGTCGATGCCGATCCCCAGTCCGCCGGCGGGGGGCATCGCATACTCCAGCGCCTCGCAGAAGTCCTCGTCCATGACACGCATCGTTTCGTCACCCTCGCCGGCCAGTTGCGCCGACAGGTTCGCACGCTGCACCGCCGGATCGTTCAGCTCGCTGTAGGCGTTGGCGATTTCGGTCGTGTGAATGTACAGCTCGAACCGCAAGGCCAGCTCAGGATCCGCCGGGTGCCGCCGAGTCAGCGGGCACAGCGGTGCGGGGTAGTCCACGACGAACGTGGGGTGAATCAGGTGCGGTTCAACGAAGTGCTCGAACAGTTTGCCGATCACGACGGCGTCCGCGAGCTGTCGCTCCGGCAAGCCCAACGCGCGAGCCCGCGCCCGAGCCTGCGAAATGTCCGTCAGCGGAAAGCCGACGTGCTCGACAAACAGGTCGGCATAGCGCCGCCGCGCCCACGGCGGCGTGTAATCGATCTCGTGCTCCCCGTACGGGATCTTCAGCCGGCCGATCACATCCCGGGCGGCGGTGACCACGAGGTCCTCCGTCAGGTCCATCATGTCGTGGTAGTCGGCATAGGCCTGGTAGAGCTCCAGCATGGTGAATTCCGGGTTGTGACGCGGGCTGATCCCCTCATTGCGGAAGCAGCGTGCGAACTCGAATACCCGCTCCAGCCCGCCCACCAGACAGCGCTTCAGATACAGCTCGGGCGAAATCCGCAGGTAGAGCTTCATATCCAGCGCGTTGTGGTGCGTCACGAACGGCCGCGCCGCGGCGCCGCCGTAGATGGGTTGCAGCACCGGCGTATCCACCTCGATGAAACCACGCGCGAGGAGCTGTTGGCGCAGGGCCGCGATGATCCGCGAACGGAGCAGGAAGACCTGGCGCGAATGCGGGTTGGCAAACAGGTCCACATAGCGCCGTCGGTAGCGGGCCTCGATGTCCGTCAGGCCCAGACGCTTCTCGGGTGGCGGGCGGAGCGCCTTGCTCAGCAGCGTGAAGCGCGTGGCCCACAGCGTCAGTTCGCCGGTCTTGGTGCGGCCGAGCTGACCGTCGACGCCGATGATATCCCCCAGGTCGAGTAGCTTCGCCACCTGCCACTGCACCGCGCCCGCCGCGACCGGGGCCGAGCCCGGAACGTCCTGGGCCGGGCGGCTGTCCCCTTCCAGAAGCATCTTCTTCGACAACCCGAACTGGAGATCGCCCGTCCAGTCGCGGACCGTCAGAAAGATCAGACTGCCAATATCCCGATACAAAACGACCCGGCCCGCGGCGCGAAAGCGCCCCTCCTCGCCGGAGGTAAGCTGCCCGGGCGCCAACCCCAGCTGCTCCCCCGCCGCGCGGATCGCCGCGTGCGGCGTCGCCCCCGGGAAGCGCCCCCCGTACGGGTCGACGCCCAAGGTGCGGATCTTCTCGAGCTTTGCATGCCGATCAGCAATCTGGTCGCTCATGCGGCGTACTATAGCGTCGCGCGCGGACGGGTGCAGCGCGCCGCCGCACCCATGCGATCAGCCCGGCGCAGGCTCCGTGGCGGGATCATAGGGGATGACGTACGACTCGCCGCTGCGCAGGGTCAGCTTCTGGTCGGCGACCACGATCGGGATGGCTACCGCGCGCTGCCGGCCGACGTCGAGCGCCATCGCGGTGCGGTCGATCGCGACGGACACGACGACCCCACGAAGAACGAGCTTGAAACGCAGGGCGTTCCACTGCGGCGGCAAGCACGGACGGATACGAAGCAGTGGAGCATCGTCCGCTCCATCGTGCCGCGCGCTGCCCGGCAACCACACGCAGACGCCGCCGAAGCCGAACACGGCGGCGAGCCACGCGCCGCCACACGCCGTGCCGTGCAGCCCTGCGTGGGTATCGCGCCGACCGGTGAGGTTTTCGTCGAGGTCCTCGCCGCAGGTGAGGATGAAGTGGCGGTAAGCAGTTTGGAGATCCCCGACCTCGACGGCGCTGAGCGCGTTGATGGCATAACTCATGGAGGAGAAGTTGAGGCTCTTGGCATAGTAGTACTCATGGTTGGCCCGCAGCACCTCGGGCGGGAACTCGTCCCGGAACAAAGCCAGCGCCATGAGGACATCCGGCTGGTTGAGCGCCTGGTACGGTGCCACGGTGACCCACCAGCGTTTCCGCTCGTCCAGCAGGTCGGCCGGCGGCAGCGGCAACCGGAAAAACCCGGCGCACTGCTCATAGCGCTGCGTGCCCGGGTCAAACAGCAGCTCCAGCCGTTCGGCCACGTGTCGCCAGCGCGGCGGTTCGTCCGGCCGCAAAGCCAAACGCTGGACGGCCGCGTGGTAGGCCGGGGGCGCGGCGGTTGCGCAGCGTTCCACGACCCACGCGGCCCAGCGCAGGTTCCACGCCGCCAGATAGTTGGTGTAGAAATTGTTCGTGCTGTCGCAATGCCCCTCGTCGGGGCCGGCAACCTCGGCCAGATCGTAGCGGTCGCGCTGCGGATCGTACGTCGCGCGCGAGGTGTAGAACCGGGCCGTCTCGACCAGGATGTCCAATCCGCGCGTGTAGAGGAACTCCTCGTCGCCGCTGACCTGCGCATAGAGCAGCAAGGCATAGGCCACGTCGGCGTTGATGTGGATGTTCGTGCGCACGAAGCGCCACCAGGGACCGAGGCATTCTTCGCCGAGCGGACCGGCCTGCCAAGCGAACTTCGCGCCCGCGTGGCCGAGCCGACGGGCGATCTCCCGCGCGGGGCGCAGGCTTTCATAGCGCCAGTTCAGACACGTCCGCGCCAGCTCCGGCCGCGTCAAGGCATAGAACGGCACGATGTACAGGTCCGTGTCGTAGAACGTGTTGCCCTGGTAGTACTCCCCCGTCAGGAGTTTCACCGGGACGCTGAGGCGGTCCGAAAAACGCGGGGCGGCCGCCAGCAGGTGGTACAGACAGAAACGCAGCCCGAGTTGCGCGGGGTCATCTCCGTCGATCTGAACATCGCATCGCTCCCACAGCTCGGCCCACGCCGCCCGTTGCTCCGCCAGCGCCGCCTCGAAGCCCTGCTGGCTGGCCGCGTCCAGCTCCGCGTCCAGATCGGCGACCACCCGGTGCCGCAGGTCTTCCGAACAGGTCAGTACGACGTATCGCTCCAGCGTGACCATCTGTTCCCGCCGCGCCACCCAGGTCCATCGCGTGTACACGGCGTCGTGCTCGGCCACGCCGACCGGCGGTGCGCATACGGCGTCCGGTGCGATCAGCCGCTGCGCCACGCCCAGTCGCACCTCATGGCCGCGGGCCGGCGTCCCGACGGTCAAACGGCAGCGCACCGGCGGGTCGGCCCACAGCTCCCGGATCGAGAACTGCCGCTCGCCGGTGGTGTTGGAGCGCACCCGCCCGCTGATGCCCGAGTGCAATCGCACCGGCGTGCGTTCGTGGTCCAGGGGCGTGAGGCGATACCGCATGAACACGCGGTGCGGGTGGCACAGGGCCGCGAAACGTTCCATTTCGACGCGCGTCGTGCGACCCCAACCGTCGCGGTACTCGTAGCTGTACCGATAGACGCCGGTGCGCAGGTCAAGCACCTGCACGAAAGCGGAGATGTGTCCGCGGGAGAAGGACAGCTCACGTTCGTCGAGGAAGACCTGCACGAAGAGCGGGTCGGGGAGGTTGGCCACCGCCGGGCTCTTGCCGGCCAGGTCGAAGTAGCGTGAATCAAGATATGGCCGCGGTTCGGTCGAAAGGCGCAGCAGGCCGAACATCTCCAGCTCGTCGTAAACCCCGTTGATCAGTGTCACGGGCGACGCGCCGTCCCGCTGCTCCGCGAGATTGCCCTTCAGACCGAGGTACCCGTTCGAAATGGTGCACACACTGTTCCACTGCGCCAGAACATCCGGCGTGCAGGTCGTGTTCACGACGCGCCAGGTGTCGTATTCGGACATAGACAGGCTCCGTCGGGCCGAAGGACTGGATTGTAGCGGCACGCAGCCCGCCGCAACCGGACCACGGTTGACGCGGCCCCGCCGGGGGGCGTGCAATACCCGACCATGGACGGACTGCGGTGGTTTTTCCTGGAGTCGACGGCCGCGCTGGGCGGTACGCTGGCAGTCCTGCTGTTCGTCCTGCTCGTGCATTGGCGGCGCAGCGGTCACGGCCGCCCGCTGCTGGTCGGCCTGGGTATCGCGGCGATCCTCGTGCTCGTGCAGGCGCTCGTCGTGACGCAGCGCGAACACGCGGACCGCATCCTGCGGCGGATCGAGAAGGACCTCGTGCGCGGAGGGATCAGCGCCCTGGCCGCGGCGCTGGCGCCAGACTTCGTGACCGACGATCCACAACGCAGCGCGTTGCGACGCGCGGCGTTTCTGGACTTGGCGCGGGAGTGGCTGCGCCGGGTGCGCGTCCACTGGGTGGAGCGCACGGACCTGCGGATCGAATCGACGGGGCGCGATCGTTTCGTTGTGTCGGCGGCGTACGTCACGGAAATCGGGGCCGAGCAATTCGGAGGGGTGTTCCGGTCGCGCTGGTCCGTGACTTTTGTGCGCACGCCGGCGGGCTGGCAGATCCTGCATCTGCACCCGGAACAGGTCGAGAACTGGCACGCTCCCCCGTGGCCGGCACTCACGCCGCCTTGACGGCTCCGTCGTTGCCGCCGACGCCTACGGCACGTACCGCGCGGCGATGGGCATCCGCCGGCCGAACCCGAACGCCCGCGACGTGACCTTCAGGCCCGGCGCCGCCTGGCGGCGCTTGTACTCGCTGGCGTGAATCTTGCGGACCACGTCGGCGACCACGCCCGGGTCGTACCCCGCGGCGACGATCTCCGCCGGACTCTCCAGACGCACCTCGTAACGTTCCAGAATCGCATCCAGGATTTCGTACGGCGGCAGGGAATCCTGGTCGGTCTGGTTCGGGCGCAGCTCGGCCGAAGGTGGCTTGGTAAACGTTCCCGGCGGGATGATTTCGCGGCCGGCCTGCTCGTTGATGTGTCGCGCGAGCTGATAAATCATGGTCTTGGGCACATCGCTGATGACCGCCAGCCCGCCCGCCATATCCCCGTACAGCGTGCAGTATCCGACGGCCAGCTCGCTCTTGTTGCCCGTGGTCAACAGCAGACTGCCGAACTTGTTGGACAGGGCCATCAGGATGACGCCGCGGCAGCGGGCCTGGATGTTCTCCTCGGTGACGTCCGGCGGTCGGTCGGCAAAATGCGAACGCAGAGTCTGTTCGAAGGCGGCATGCGTCGGCTCGATCGGGATGATCGAGAACCGGATGCCCAGATTGGCGGCCAGCGCGCGGGCGTCCGCCAGGCTGTGCGTGCTGCTGAATCGGCTCGGCATCGCCACGCCGTGGACGTTCTGCGGTCCCAGCGCCGCCGCGGCGAGGCAGGCAACGACCGCAGAGTCGATGCCGCCGGAAAGCCCCAGGACCACCGACCGAAAGCCGCACTTCCGCACGTAATCGCGGATACCGAGCACCAGCGCGTCGTGCAAACCGGCAACCCCACGGGGATGGGCCTCCCGCCGGGTCTCGTCCAGGCGGTCCAGGTCGATCAGCAGCAAGTCTTCCTCGAAGGGGCGGGCCTGACCGACCAGCCGACCCGCAGCATCGACCACGCAGGAGCAGCCGTCGAAAAGCAGCTCGTCGTTTCCGCCGACCTGATTGACGAAGATCAACGGGGCGTGCACACGCCGGGCGTGGTCTGCCAGCAGCGCGAGCCGCAGATCGTGCTTGTCGAAAAAGTACGGGGAGGCCGAAACGTTGAAAATGAGTCGCGCCCCCGCCGCGGCGAGTTCGCGGATCGGGTCGCAGTCGTACAGCGGCTGGCCGAGCATCTCCTCGCGCGACCACATGTCCTCGCACACCGTGACGCCGAGACGCACACCCTCGAACGTCACGACCGGCTGCGGTCCGCCGGGCTCGAAATACCGCACTTCGTCGAAGACGTCGTAGGTGGGCAGGAGACGCTTTCGCCAGCGGGCCAAGACCCGGCCGGCGTGCACGAGCGCGACCGAGTTGTACAGCGGGCGGCCGTACGGGCGATCCGTCCGCTCCGCAAAGCCGACCAAGGCCGCTACGTCGTCGGCCGCCCGGGCAATTTCCTCCAGCGCTTCGAGATTACGCCCGATGATCTCGCGGCGCAGCAACAGATCCCGCGCCGGATACCCGATCAGCGTCTGTTCGGGAAAGACCGCCAGCCGGGCACCAAGGGCCGCGGCCCGCCGCAGCCCGTCCAACACGCGCGCGGTATTGCCCGCGATATCGCCGATCGTCGCATTCGTCTGAATGAGAGCGAGCTTCACCGGGAAGCCTCGTCCAACCGACAGCCGCGCGCGGGCCCGCAGCGGGCGACTTCGTCGACAGGGATGATATCGCAAGCCAGCCGACCCGCGGCAGAGGAAGCCCCCAGGAGTGTGCGGCGGTCAGTTTCCGGAGCCCAGGCGCTGGCATATTTCCCCGGCCACGCTGTTCTGCGGGTCGAGCAGGAGCAGGGCGTTTGCCGCCGTTGCTGCTACATCGCGGCGGCCCGCGCGCCACGCCAGCGCCGCCAAGAGCTCGAGCGAGGTCGGGTCATGCGGGTCCAGACGCAGCGTCTGCTGGGCGACGCGCACCGCGCCGCCCAGGTCGCCGGCGGCGGCCAACGCGCGGGCCAGCAACCGTTGGGCATGAACGTTCTCCGGCTGGGCCCGCGCGACAACCTGGGCCTGGTCGCGCGCCGCAGCCACCCGCCCGGTAGCCAGGTACGCTTCGGCCAGCACCGGCCGCAACGGCTCGGCCCGCCGGTCCGACTGCTCGTTCAGCAGCATCAGCAGCACCGGGATCGCCTCCTCATACTGACCCGCGCGGTACAAGGCCAGCGCCAGACGCTCGCGAATGGCTCCCTCCGCGTCCGGCGTGCCGGCCACGGCCCGCCACGCCGCGGCCGCGGCCGCCCAGTCCCCGAGCTGCTCATAACACTCGGCCAAGGCTGCCCGGTACGCGCCGGTCCACTCGTGCTGCCCCGCGCAGGACTGAAGCAGCTCGAGGGCGGCCTGCGGCTGACCAAGCTGGAGGTGCGCCTGGACAGCCGCGGCGACATACGCGAATTCCTCCGGCTTCCGCCGGACAGCGACGAGGTAAGCCTCCAGCGCCTCTTCCCAGCGCTGCTGCTGCTGACGCACCACACCGCGCAGGTACTCGAGCTCGGCCTGCTCGTTGGCCGAGCCGCTCTGTGCCGCCTCATCGCCCCGGGCAGGTGGCACCTGCTCGAGCAGCTCGGCCGCCTCGGCTACGCAACCTTCAGCGAGCAGCACGCGCACCCGTAGCGGCAGCACGCCGGGGTACTCCGGCTGTAGTTGCAGCGCTTCGTTGAGTTCGTTGGCGGCGGCGCGGACGTTACCGGCCGCGAACTGGTCGGCCGCCAGCCGCACCTTTACCTGCGCCCGCGCCTGGTTCCAGCGCTGGGCGGCCAGTTCCCGGGCCTGCTGTTGGGGCGTCTGGCATCCCACCAGCAGAAGCAGGCCGGCAAGCGTGCTCTGCGCGGCGCGGCAAGAAGTGGAACCGGGCTTCATGATCCGGGTTCTCCACCGTGGTCTTCCGTCGACGGGTCGCGGCGGGCTTCGGGGGAGGAACGGGCGGCCCCGGGCGCGATTTCGACCTGCGGGCGTTCGAACACCGGCCAGGACGGCGGCGGCACCGGTGTCGGCGTGCGGATCAGTTCCCAGATGAACGTCCGCATGCGGCCGCCCTCATCATCCCACAGGCGCTCGCCCAGCAGACGCTCGCGGAGCTGGAGCGCGCCCAAGTGCTTGGGGTGGTTGTTGAGCGTCATGTACACATCGAGCAGCGCGAGTTGTGGGCGGCCACGCTCCAGTTGCCGCAGCGCGTCCTGATAGAACGCCTGCGCCAGTCGTTCCCGGCCCGTGCCGACCAATCCGCGGCGCATGCCGACCCGGACCCGCTCGATGTCCTCCAGCAGCCCGCGGAAGAGGGCCTGTTCCTGCTCGCTGTGCTTCAGGATGTGCACCGTCAGCAGGATGATGACCTCCTCGCGGACCGTCTGATCGTTGCGACTGCCGAACAGCAGCCCCAGACCGGGCACGTCCCCGAGCAGCGGAAACTGGCCGCGGCTGTTGAGAGCACGCTCACGGAACAACCCCCCGATGAGGACCGTGTCGCCATCGCGGACCAGTATGTCCGCGTGCGCCTCGGTGGTTTCTTCGAACGGCAGGTTGGCCGTCGTGAGTCCGCCGTTGCTGTCTTTGGGGTGAACAATGAGGCGGACCGTGCCATCGTCGTTGATCAGCGGGCGGAACTTGATCTGCGTGCCGGTCTCCAGGAATTCGACCTTCTGGATGGCGGCGGTCTGGGTGACCATGGTCGTCAGATATCCGTCCCGCCGGCCGACGATCACCTCACCCTCCTGCCGATTGAGGGCCACGACCTTCGGGTTGGCGACCACCACCACATCGGTGATCTCTTCCAGGGCTCGAATGAAGGCGGCCACGTTGTTCTTGATGATGCCGAAGTGAAATCCCGCCCCCTGCTCGGTGCCCCGGAAGCTGGTACTGACATTGAACGTCGTGTTCTCGAATTTGGCCGCCGGGAGTTGCCCGGTGCTCAGATCGGCCGCCGCATTGCTGAGCGACTCCACATTCTGAAAGTCCACCCCGCCCAGCATCGTGAAGTTGATGCCGAATTGGTTGGACTCGTTCAGCGTGGCCCGCAGGACCGTAGACTCGATGAGAACCTGTGGCGGACGGCGATCGATTTCCGCCAGCAGACGAGCGGCGGCCTCCAGTCGCTCCGGACGATCCGTGACAACCAGATAGTCACGCCCGGCCGGCCCCATCTCCATGCGGCCGCTGTCGGTCGCGGCCTGCTTGGAGTCCCCCCCACCCTCGATCACGCTTGCCCCACTGCTGAGAACCGCCTTCACCGCGGCGGCCGCCTCCGCCGGCCGGATGTACCGCAGCGAAAATACACGCGTCTGCGGCGGCGGCAGCAGTACGGCCAGCTCCTCCGCCGTGCCGACAAACACCGTGTTCCCGGACGGGCAGTAGGCGAACTTGTTCGGCGTCAGGATGGCCTCCAGCGCCTCCTCCAACGTGACCGCGTACAGATTGGCTGAAACCTTACCCGTGACGCTCGTGCTCGTGACGATGTTGCGACGCGCCTGGTAGCTGAGGATCTCCAGCAGCGTGCCGATCTCCATGTCGCGGACATGGACATCCAATAGCCCGGTCTCGTCGCGGGTGACCGTGCGGTCGTCCAGCGGGGCGCGGGCGGGCTCGGGCGGTGCCTCCTGCTCCTCCGCCCCCTCGCGGGTACGGAGGAGCTGCCCGAGCAGGTCAGTCACCTTCTGAAGGGTGTCCGGCGGGGGGCCATCGGTCGCGTTCGCGGGATCGGAGGGTTGCGCGCCGGAGAACGACGCACTGGCCAGCAAAGCCCAAGCCAGTCCGCACGCCAGCCACCAGCGGTCAGCACCACCAAGGCGCGCTCCCGAGCGACTCGCCACACAACCGTGGCCGGCCGAAGTCCGGTCGCGGGTTTCCACAGCCTGCCTCTTGATACAGCGCCGCGGGCGAGACACCGGCGACGGTGCCTGCCCCCAACGGTACCGACTGGTGCCGGTCCGCGGGACGCACAGCTTGCCAAAACGCGATCGTTATAAGGCTCCATCGGAGGCGAGTTATCGGCGTCTTCAACAATCCGCGCTGGCTCCCAGCGGCGGCGTCCGAACGACGCGTCACCGGTCGGTTCTGCGCGACCGTCGTCCGATAGAGTGTGTGCCGCGCGCTTGCCGCAGACCGCGCGTGCCGCAGGGGAAGCGGGCACCCAACTTGGTCGATGACAAGCACGGGCCCCCGCAGGGCGGCCAGCTTGCCATGCTGCCGAGCCACGTATCACCGCGTTCCGTCTGTCCCCGCCGCCGGCCGGGCACGCCGTTTTTGCGCGGTTTCAGCCTGATCGAGCTGATCGTCGTCATCTGCATTCTGGCTCTGCTGGCCGGGGTAGGCATTCCGCGGCTGGCCAATGCCGCGGCCCGCACGCGGGTAGAGGCGGCGGCGCGGCGCGTCGCGGCCGAACTGCGCGCGGCCCAAACTCGCGCCCGCCAGGTGAGCGCGTCCCAGACGATCGTCTTCGACCTGCTGACCCAGCGGTGCCTTTTCCCGGGCGTGACTGATCCCGACCACCCGGGCACCCCGCTGGTCCTGGCGCTGGCCGATCCACCCTACGAGGTCCGGATCGTGCGAGCCGACTTCGGCGGCGACGATCAGCTCAGCTTTGACGGTTGGGGAATGCCGGATTCCGGCGGGACACTCGTAATACAGTGTGGCGAGCATGCACGTTCCATCGAGGTCGCGGCGGACAGTGGGGAGGTGACTATCGCGACCGTGCCCGCTGTCCTCGATGCAGTGACAATCGGGGTTCGGATCAAATGACGGCGGCGCGGACCAGCCTCATACCATGTGCGCGCGCGGCGACAACGGGGCGTCGCCCCGTTGCCACCGTCGTCCGGGCGATGACGCTCGTGGAACTGGTGGTCAGCATGGCCATCGCCAGTCTGCTCGTGACAGGACTGGCCGCTGCTCTGGTGCTGGCCGCACGGGCGCTGCCGCGCGCGGACCGGCCGACCGACCGCGTGCTCCGGACGAGCGAAGTCGTGGACTGGGTGTTGACCGAGCTCCAGTCGGCCCGTCACGTCACCGAGCGCTCGGCGCAGGCCATCACCTTCACTGTCGCCGACCGCGACGGAGACGGCTCGCCGGAGCGCATCCGATACGCCTGGAGTGGCGCGCCCGGCGCTCCATTGACCCGGCAATACAACGGGGGGGCGGCGGTAGCGGTTCTCGCCGACGTGCGGCAGTTCGAATTGACGTACCAGACGCGCTCGACCACCGAGGTATACCCGGGGCCGCTCGTCGAAGGAAGTGAGGTCTTTCTGAGCGCCACCATCTTTCCCTTGGACCGACGGGACTATACGATTGACAACAGCCGCTGGATTGGTCAGTACGTGTCCCCCCCATCCGGCGCCGTGGCCGCCGGGTACTTGACGTGGCGAATCACACGCGTCTGGTTTCTGGCGTGCCGCAGCGGATCGGCTGATGACCAGACGCGGGTACAGGTGTGCGTGCCGAACTCGGATGGAACCCCGAGCACTACGGTGCTCGACGAGGTCCTGCTGGACGAGAATGCGCTGTCCACCCGCTTTACGTGGACGCAAGTGACCTTCAGCAGTCCGGTCGGCGTGCCTGTGACGCAGGGGTTGTGCGTCGTGCTGCGCCCGCTGGGCTCCAAAGCTTCCGCCCAGACACGCTACGACAACAACGGCGGCTCGGGTCTACTGACCACCGGCGACGGCGGAAAGAACTGGTCCAAGTCTGCGGGGAAGTCGCTCTTGCACGCGATCTTCGGCCGGCCGGCCGCCCCGAGGCCCAACCAGATCGCGACCCGACGATTCCTCACCGGCGTCCATCTCGTCATTGCGACCGGTACGGATGCGGCGGCGCGCCTCGAGACGCAAGTCACCCTGCCCAACGCACCGGAGGTGCTCTCCGCCGTCTGGGAGGCGGAGTTCGACACCGACCCGACGCGGCTGGACATGAACGCGGACGGTCAGGGGGACTGGGTGCGGCGGGACGGGCAGCCGTTCGACCTGCTCTCGCTGCAAGGGGGGGCCTGGAAGGCGGACAGCACGCTGGACACGTCGCCGCCCAACAACTTCACCGACCTGACAATCGCCGAGGTGCGGTTCCGCTGCGCCAGCACGGACGGCAACGGAGCCGGATTCTGGATGAACGCCGATTGGTCCAGCGGCACGTTTGCGCCCCTGTACGCCTACCTGACACTCCAGAAGGCCGGCACCCAGACGCTGACTGTCTATGCCCAACGCAACGCTGGTACCCCTGTCGTGCTGGTCTCCGTCGCGGGGTTGCCGGCGGACTTCGTGACCTTGCGACTGCTGATCGACCCGGCGCTGGACACTGTAAACGTACGGGTCAACGGCGCGGACAAGGGAACCTATCAGTACTTCACGCTACCCGCGACCGGCGATCCACGCTGCGCCTCGGTCTTTGCGTCGGGGAGCACGGCCTTGTTCGACTATGTTCGCGTGCGCGTGGCAGGGAGCCTCCCATGAACGCCCGGCCGAACCAGCGCACTTCAAGCAGAACGCGGCTCAGCTTTACGCTGGTCGAGTCGTTGATCTCCGTGGTCGTGGTCGGGGTAATGCTGGTGGCAGCCCTCAGTACGGTCGCCGTGGCAAGCCGGGCCGAATACCAGTCGTCTGAACGGCGCAAAGGACTGGCGCTGGCCCAGATGCTGATGGCCGAGATCCTGCAACAGGCGTATGGGGACCCCGCGTATCCGCCGGGTTCGTGGGGGCTCGGCGAGGACGAGAAAACCGGCGACCGCAGCCGCTTCGACGATGTAGACGACTACGACCGCTGGGAGGCCGAGCCCCCCCAGAACAAGGACGGCTCGGTGATCGGCTGGGCGCGGGATTACGCGCAGGCGGTGTCCGTAGCCTGGGCCGACCCGAATGCACCCGCGGTGCTCAGAGGCTCCGAAACCGGCCTGAAACGCATTCAGGTCACGATACGTCATGCCGGACGCACCGTGGCCCGTCTGACCGGGTACCGGTCGTGGGCGTGGGCCAACCCGGCCGACCTCCAGGGAGCGCCGCCATGAGCGGGGCGCGCTCTGGTACGCGCGTGGGACACGGTCGGCGGCGCGGGACGCTCTACGTTGCCGTCCTGAGCACCGCCCTTATCGTCACCGTCATCGGACTGGCCGCGCTTTTGGGGGCCCGACTGTTGCAGCGGGCCACGAGCCTGACCGAAAACGCAGTCCGCGCGGACATCCAGGCCCAGACCACGATCGACCGGGCGTTGCTGCGACTCGTGAACGACGCCACGTGGCGCGCGCGCTACATAAACGACACCTGGACCGCACCCGAAACACTCGACGGCGTAACGACAAGCTTCAAGCTCGTCGACGAGCTGGACGGCAACCTGGCCAACGATCCCAACCAGCCGGTTCGTCTGCACGGCCGGGCGGCCGTCGGCGACGCGCTCCGCATTTACAGTGTTCAGCTCACACCGCGCGTCCGTCGCAACCTTCTGGTCAACGCCGACATGGAATTCGGCGTGTCGAACTGGTCTGGGTCGGATTGCCTGCTGGAACCGGTCACAGATGACGTGCACGGAGGGTCGCGGGCGCTGTACGTCAGAAATCGATCCAGCTCTTCGAGCGGGCCACGGCAGGAGCTGACCGCGACGCTGCAAAACGGAGTGCCATACAACTTCGAGGTCTGGGCCAAGATGGACAGCGTGTCCCGCACCGTTCAGTTGGTGATCGAGACAACCGGCTCTGAGAGCGGAACGCAGTGGTTCGTGAGCGGTGGCACAGTCGTAGCTCCGGCGTGGACGCGGGTGACGGCCACAATCACCCCATGGTGGGAGGGAACGCTCGAGTCGGCGGCGGTCTACGTCATCACGTCGTCGAACACAACGGCCTTTCGGATCGACGACGCTTCGCTGACAAACGCCAACCCGCGGCACGCGCTGGTGGTCGTACCGGGCACCTGGCGACGCGAAATCCTGCCGTGACGGGGCACCGCCCGGTTGTCCTCCGACGGCGTGCGGACCTGGACCTCACGACACTGCACGCCGTCGGCCGATAGACGTTGACGGGCGGCGCTCTGCGCAGGCCGCACGTGGGCCCGCAGCGGTGCGGCCCGACGCCGCCGTATTTCCAAACCCGCAGGTGCGGGTGGAGGTCGACATGCTCGACGCGAAGCCAGGTGTGACGCGCGATCCGGTACGCCGCAGCGCGGGCCGCCGGGGCAGCGCAACGGTTGCGCTACTGACGGTTCTGGCGCTGAGCCTGTCGGGGTGCAGTGATGCGACGAAGAATCGGTTCCTGGCCGCCGCGTTGGAACCGCTCGGTCAAGGCGCACTGCAAATGTTTCAGGGGCTGATCGAGGGATTCGTGGCGATCACCATGCCGCAGGCCGGCGAACCCGGCATGGACAGCACGGGCCAGTAGCCCACCCTGCGCTCAGGGGTTCGACGTCGCCGGTGCCGCCGGCGCTTTGAGCGGCCCAGACAGGACGGCCGCCACGAGGCACATCACGCCCGCCGTTATGAAGGCCAACTGATAGTTGCCCACGATAAACGTCTTTTGGATCGCCTCCCCCGCGGCATTCGTTGTCAGATACTGCACTTCGGCGTGGACGCGCATGAGTCGGGCGGCCAGGTAGGGGCCGACAATGCCGCCGGCTCCGTACGCGGTAAACATCCAGCCGTAGTTGAAGCCCAAGTGCTTGGTACCGTAGAAGTCGGCGGTGACGGCGGGGTACAGCGCCAGATAGCCGCCGAAGCACAGGCCCACGAGACAGATGCCGACGAGGTAGAGGGCGTAGGCCCGGAACGAGTTCAGGGCCAGCATGGCCGCGCCGCAGAGAAGAAACATGATGATGAGGGTGGCTTTGCGGCCGAGGCTGTCGGAGACCTTGCCCCAGAAGATGCGCCCAAGGGAGTTGAAGATGGCCAGGATGGCCACGGCCATCGCGCCGGCGGCTGCGATGGAGTTGAAGGTGTCCGCCGGGACTGGCGAGCTCAGCGGCGTGATGGCGAACGACTGCCAGACCGGCGAGGCCTTCATGATCACTTGCAGACCGGCGGTGCATCCGGCGAAGTAGGTGATCCACAGCAGCCAGAACTGCGGCGTACGGAGCATCTGGCCGGGCGTGAAGTCCACGCGGCTGGCCGCGCTGCTGCTGGTCTGCGGCGGAGTCCAGCCCGCGGGCTTGTAGCCGGCGGGCGGGTTACGCAAGAGCTGGGCCCCAAGGACGATCGCGATCAGGAAGATCAGGCCCAAAGCCAGGAAGGTGTGGAACACGCCCAAGCGGGGCAGAGAGAAGAGATTCGCACCCAAAAGTTGGTAATAGCCGCCAGAAATAAAAGCTTTGGCCAGCGGTGCGAAGAAGAACGCGCCGGCGCCGAAGCCCGCGACAGCCAGGCCGGTAATCAGTCCGCGCTTGTCGGGGAACCATTTGACACAGGTGGCGATCGGACAGACGTAAGCAGCTCCGATGCCGATCCCGCCCAGCACGGCGTAGGTCACGATGAGCCACACCAGGGCAGCCGGCGGGGAGAAGCGTTCCGTGTAGCGGGCAAGGACCATCCCGACTCCCAGAATGATGCCGCCGAACGTAGCGACGATCCGCGGGCCGAAGCGGTCCTGGAAGCGGCCGCCGAAGATGACGGCCAGAGCGAAGGCGGCCAGAACAATCTGCGCCGGCAAAGTCACCTGCGTCTCAGTCCAGGACTGGAAGACAGCCTTGAGTGGCGTCTGGAAGACGCTCCAGATATAAACGGCTCCCAGGCTGACTTGGATAATCAGGGCCCCGACCACAACCCACCAACGGTTCATAACCCGCTCAGGTGCATCGACCTGCGTTGACATCGGCTCTCTCCTCGACACGCGCGGACCTGAGGGAAGCACGGCACGTTCGGCGGCAAGCGGTCAGACCGACCGCGGGGTGCCGCGCCGAACCACCCCGCGGCCGCGTCTGGGATGCCATCCGTGCCGCACCGGCCAGGAAGCCTAGCGGGTCTTGAGCAGTTGTTCAACGACGGACGGATCGGCCAGCGTCGTTGTGTCGCCGAGATCCTGGGTCTGCCCTTCCGCGATCTTGCGCAGGATCCGCCGCATGATCTTTCCACTGCGGGTCTTGGGCAGGCCGGGGGCCCAGTGGATGACGTCGGGTCGGGCAATCGGACCGATCTCCTTGGCGACGTGCGCCATCAGCTCCTTCTTGAGCGCGTCGGTGTACTCGAAGCCGACCTTGAGGGTCACGTACGCGTAAATGCCCTGTCCCTTGATCTCGTGGGGATAGCCGACCACGGCGGCCTCCGCGACCGCCGGGTGCGAGACGAGTGCGCTCTCGACCTCGGCCGTTCCCAGCCGGTGACCCGAGACGTTGATGACGTCGTCAATGCGGCCGGTGATCCAGTAGTAGCCGTCTTCGTCGCGTCGGCAGCCGTCGCCCGTGAAGTAGTAGCCCGGCACGCGAGTGAAGTACGTCTCCTTGAAGCGCTCGTGCTGCCGGTAGACGGTGCGCATCATTCCCGGCCACGGCTCAGCAATGAACAGCGCGCCGGACGCCGGGCCTTCAAGGATGCGTCCCTGGTCGTCGATGATGACCGGCTTGACGCCGAAGAAAGGCAGCGTCGCCGAGCCCGGCTTGGTCGGGATCGCGCCGGGGATCGGCGTGATGAGGATGCCGCCGGTTTCGGTTTGCCACCAGGTATCCACGATGGGGCAGCGCTCGCGGCCGACGTGCTTGTGGTACCACATCCAGGCTTCGGGATTGATGGGCTCGCCGACCGTGCCGAGCAGTCGCAGGCTGGAGAGATCATGTCCGTTGACCCACTTTTCGCCCTCGCGCATCAGGGCGCGGATCGCGGTGGGGGCGGTGTAGAACTGGTTGACCTTGTACTTGTCCACGACGTCCCAGAACCGGCTGGGGGTCGGGTAGGTCGGGATGCCTTCGAACATGACGCTCGTGGCGCCGTTGCACAGCGGGCCGTACACGATGTACGAGTGACCGGTGACCCAGCCGATGTCCGCCGTGCACCAGAAGATATCACCATCGTGGTAGTCAAAGATGTACTTGTGCGTGACGGCGACGAAGACCATGTATCCGCCGATGGTGTGCAGCACGCCCTTCGGCTTGCCGGTGGAACCGGACGTGTAGAGCATGAAGAGGGGGTCTTCCGAGTCCATCCACTCCGGGTCGCACTGGGCGGGGGCGTCCTTCATGAGGTCGTGCCACCAGCGGTCGCGGCCGGGCTTCATCGTGGTGGGCACCTTGTCGCCGACGCGTCGGTAAACGATGCAGGTCTCGACGTTGACACCCTGGCGCGCCGCCATCTCCATGGCCTGATCCGCATTGGCCTTGAGCGTGACGGCCTTGGCCCCGCGGAAGACGCCGTCGGTCGTGATCAGGACCCTGCCCCCGGAGTCCACAATACGGTCCGCAAGCGAGTCCGGGCTGAAGCCGCCGAAGACGACGGAGTGAATCGCACCAATGCGGGCACAGGCCAGCATCGCGATCGGCAACTCCTTGATCATCGGCATGTAAATCGAAACACGGTCGCCCTTCTTGACGCCGAACTTCTTAAGCACGTTGGCGAACTTGCAGACCTCGGTGTGAAGCTGCCGGTACGTAAGCTTGGCCTCTTCCCCGGGCTCGTTGCCTTCCCAGATGATCGCGACCTGGTCGCCGCGCGTATTGAGGTGTCGATCCAGGCAGTTGTATGTGATGTTGGTCTTGGCGCCGAGGAACCACTTGATGGAGATCTTGTCCTTCCACTCGTACTCGCGGACCTTGGTCCACTTCTGCTTCCAGTAGAAGCCGTTGGCGATCTCACCCCAGAAGCCCTCGGGGTCCTGGATCGAGCGCTCATACATGCGCTGGTATTCATCGAAGGACTTGATGTGCGCGCGCTTTACGAACTCCGCGGGGGGGTTGAACTTACGGGCAACGGCGGCCTCTTCCTGCTGGGGCATCGGACTCTCCTCTAGGTGCTTGCCTCGGTACGCTTAGTCGCCGGCCCGCGCGACGGGGCGGACGTGCAAGCCGCCCGGCAGGTCACGCGGCACGGATCCACACAACTTTATCGGCACAAATAACGCGGCGCAATCCAGGCAACTCCCGCCTTCTGCACGGCCCGATCGTGGGCCCGACCGCTCGCTTGGCCGGCTTGCCATCCGCACGACCTACAGCGATGAGGCGGGCGCAGGCCACGCTGCACGGCGTCTGTGCGGAGGGCCCGTCGGGGCCCACTCATGGGGCCGCCCGATGCATAGCCGCGGGCGCCTCGCCCGCGCCGAAAACCGCTCTTATAGCAGCTTGGGGCCCCCGTCGCAAGCAGCGCGCCCGGCAGGGCGCGCAAGACCTCAGACCGCACGAAACGCGTGCCAACCCCGCCGGGCTACTTGGCCAGCAGACGCTCCGCCGTTTCGACCAACTGCTCCATGCGGAAGGGCTTGGTGAGATACGCGTCGACGCCCAGCGCCTCGGCGTACTGGCGATGCCGCTTGCCGGCGTTCCCCGTAATCATGATCACGCGCGGGCCCTGTCCGCGCGGCTTGCCCTGGCGCATCTTCTCCAGGACGAGGAACCCGCTTTTGCCGGGGAGCATGATATCGAGAATCACCAGGTTCGGCTGGAGCTCTTCGGCCTTGGAGACCGCCGAATTGCCGTCCGTGGCAGTATGAATGCTGGCCCCGGTCTCCGTGAGAGCAGTGGTCACGGCCGTGAGGACATCCGGGTCGTCATCCACAACCAGGATCTTCTTGTCCGGGAACTTCTGCGTCACTTGATTCTCCTACGTGGGTATACAGTGTAGTATTGCCCCGGCGGCGTGACAATCGGGGCGCCGGAGTCGTCCGGCGGCCGTCACGGCAATCGTGCGAGGATGGAGCGCGAAACATGGACGAAATGCGTCGTAACATGTGGGTGGGCATCTTCGTGGGGTGCGGACTGCTCGCACTGGGTGTGTTGATCGTGCTGTTCGGCCAGGGGCCGACCTGGCTGAGCGGCGGGCGGTACCGGTTGCACGTACTTTTTGAACATGCCGGTAACATCCGGGTGGGCAACCTCGTGACCGTGCGCGGCATGCGGGTCGGCGAAGTGGTGGACATCGATCTTGTCGATCCCCGGCGACTGGACCAGGGCGTAAACGTTACCTTGTCGATCCGGAACCGGTACCGGGATTCCATCCGCGAGGGCGCATACGCGGAAACCGGGGAGGTCATGTTCGGCCAAGGTCGTCCACCGATCGAGATCTACCCCGGCCTGGCAGACGCCCCGGCGCTGGGCGACGGCGCCTGGCTGAAGGGACGGATCCGACCGGCCCTGGACTCGGTGTTCCGGCCGGACCTGGTGCAGACTTTCCAGAGCATGGCCCAGCACATCAGCGACGCCGCCGAGGCCCTTACGCCCGTCTTGCAGGAGCTGGAAGACGTGATTCAGAAGCGGTCCCCCGAACAGGTCGACCAGGGGTTGGCCCAAGGGAACATCTCGACCGCCGTGGCGCGACTGGACAGCTCGCTGAAGCACTTCAACGACGTGCTCGGCGATCCGAACGTCAAGAGTGAATTGCGGGCGGCGGTATCCAATGTGAAGGACATGACGGAGAAGGGGCAGCGCGTCATGGGCGAGCTCGAGGCCGCGGTCCAGGATGTGCGGCAGACGATCGGAGACGTGCGCGGCTTCGTTGGCAAGGCCGACCAGAAGATCGAGAACTTCGACACCCGCGTCACGGAGGTCTCGCGAGCGATGGTCGATACGCTCGACCGGATGGACAGGTTTCTCGACAGCCTGAACACGGTCGGACAACAGATGGCGGCCGGCGAGGGGAACGTCGGGCGGCTTTTCATGGACGACAAGCTGTATGAAAGCATGCTGCTCACGGCGCAGCGTCTGTCGCTCGCTGTGGAAGAGTTCCGCGCCCTGGTCGCCGAGTGGCGACAGGGCAAGATACGGGTGGCGTTCTAGATCGGAGTTCGCAAACCGGCGACGCGCTCGATCAGAACTTGTCACGCGAGGGGCGGGATGGCCCCGCACGGGCGCGCGGGGTTCAGATGGCGCGTCCTCGGGTCGTGAATGGTCATATAGAGCACAGCCCGTCAGCGCCTGCGCAGGGCCAGCGCTGGGCGCTCGGCCGACCAGACGGGCGGGGCCAACGGGGTTGATCGTTCGTTATCATTCGCGGCGATCAAGCACAACGCGCTGGAATCCGCAGCCGGCGGCGGATTTTCCGCACCGGGGCAAGACGGGGGCGTGGGGACGCGCGGGATCCCCCTGGTTGCTGAGCTCTGAGGAGGTGCTGCCAGGATAGCCCGTGCCGGGTACAATCCCCGGCACGCGTCTTGCCGACGGCCTTGATTGGCGAGCATGGAGCCCGGTTGTCGGTCGGCAGCGCCCAGCCGAGAACGGGCCGCCCCACGGCTTCGGCGAGCACAGGTTGCCGACGAGCGTCTGCATCTGGGTGAGTCATGGTTGAGATCACGATTCACGGGCGTGGCGGACAGGGCGGGGTCACACTGGCGAAGCTGCTGGCGTCCGCCTACTTCCTCCGGGGCAAGCAGGTCCAGGCGTTCGGGGTCTATGCGGCGGAACGCTCCGGAGCTCCGGTGCAGGCATTCGTGCGGATCGACGACGAGGAAATCACCAACCACAACCAGGTCCGTACGCCGGATCACGTCATCGTGCTGGACCGAACCCTGATCGGCCCCCGCGTTCTGTCCGGACTCAAGCCCGAAGGCTGGATCATCCTGAATTCGCCCGAGCCGCCGGAGGCGTACGCGGAAGTCTTCGCAGGTCGCCGGGTGGCCACCGTGGATGCCACCGGCATCGCGGTCGCGAACGGGTTGGGTACTAAGGCCGTCCCGATCGTCAACACGACCATGCTCGGGGCGGTGGCGAAGGTCCTGGGGCTCGAACTGCGCGACGTGCAAGGGGCGATGGACCTGTTAGGGTTCGGCGGGGCAAACCTGACCTCCGGGCATCAGGCCTTCGAGCAGGTCCGCACGGTGCACCTGCCCGGCAAACCGGTGACCGCCGGCGCCCCACGCAAGAACGACCGGGTTGCCAGCATCCTCGACGCGGACCTGGGCGGGATGCCGACGATCCAAACTGGCGACTGGGCCACGCGGCAGCCCCGGCGGCGGGAGCTGACTCCACCGTGCAACAATGGTTGCCCCGCGGGCAACGACGTGCGCGGTTTCGTACAGGCGACGGCGCGGAAGGAATACGACGCGGCGTTGGAGATCATCCTGCGGACCTCGCCGCTGCCAGGCGTGTGTGGCCGCGTATGTCCCGCGCCGTGCATGGAAGAGTGCAATCGGCGGGAGCACGACGAGGCGGTGAACGTCCGGGAGATCGAGCGTTACCTGGCCGATCATGCCCGCTGGCCGGAGGTGCGGAAGCCAACGCGGGCAGAGAAGGTGGCCGTGATCGGTTCCGGACCAGCCGGTCTGAGCTGCGCGTATCATCTCGCACGCCTCGGTTACCCGGTCGCATTGTTCGAGATGGGCGCGGAACTCGGCGGTGTCATGCGAACCGGCATTCCCGCTTACCGTCTGCCGCGCGACGTCCTGGACCGCGAGATCAGCTTCATCCTGCGGCATGGCGTCGAGGCACACACGAATCAGCCGATCGACCGAACCCGTCTTCTGGAGCTGACGCATCAATTCGCCGCGGTGTTCGTGGCGACCGGACTGCGCGAGTCGCGGGCTCTGAACCTGGGCCCCCTGTCCGCGCGGATCGTGGTCCAGGGGATCGACTTTCTCGATCGCGCCCGCCGGGGGCAGGAAAACCTGATTGGCCAACGGGTGGTGGTGATTGGCGGGGGGAACACCGCCATGGATGCCGCGCGCTCGGCCCGGCGACTCGGCGCGCGGCACGTGCACATCCTGTACCGTCGTACGCGGGCCGAGATGCCGGCCATCCACGAGGAAATCGAAGAGGCTTTGGAAGAGGGCATTGAGCTGACAGAACTGGTCGCCCCGCTGCGGCTGCACGAAGACGCGCAGGGACCGGTACTCACCTGCCAGCGCATGCGGCTGGGTGAGCCGGACGCGTCGGGCCGACGGGCACCGGTGCCGATCGAGAGCGAGGATGCCCAGTTCGAAGTGCGCTGCGACAAAGTCATCCTGGCGCTGGGGCAGACGCCGGACCTGTCGATCTTCCCCGAAGGCGCCGAGGTGCGTGAAGACGGGCGGCTGCTCGGGTTGACCGGGGCGCCGGTGCTGGCGGGGGGAGACTTGGCGACCAATGAAGGGACGGTGACGGCGGCCATCGGTAGCGGACGCCGGGCGGCTTGGCACATCCACCGGACGCTGACCGGTGAGGACCTGTTCCCGCGGGAGCGCCCGCCGGTGGCCGGTCCGGAGCACATTGCCCTGCACGTGTTCCAGCATGTGCCGCGCGAGCGGGGTGTGGTCCTGCCGGCGGCGGTGCGGCGCGGGAGCTTCACCGAAGTGCGCCTGGGGCTGATGGACGAACCGGGACGCCCGGCGGCGGCGCTGGAGGCGGGCCGGTGCTTCAGTTGCGGTGTGTGCAACGAATGCGACCGCTGCCTGACCTACTGTCCGGAGGGGATACTGGTGCACCGGGGGCGGGGCAACTACGAGTTCGATTACGACTACTGCAAGGGCTGCGGGATCTGCGCGTCGCAGTGTCCGCGCGGCGTAGTGTATATGGCGGAGCTGTAGCGCGGACGCGGGTCGGCGGCCGAGGGAGACCGAGGTGGCACGGGAGCTGGAGACGGGCAACCACGCGGCGGGGTATGCGTTGGCTGTGGCGGGCGAGGCGAATCGCACGGCGCGGGGGGCAATCTGTGGTGCGTACCCCATCACGCCTCAGACGGAGATCGTCGAATTTCTGCGGGACTTCCCCTTCACGAAGGGGCGGGTCGTCCCCGTGGAATCCGAACACAGCGCGATGGGCGTCTGCATCGGCGGAGCGCTGGCGGGCGCCCGCGCGTTCACGGCCAGCTCTTCCAATGGGCTGGCCTACATGACCGAAAACATCTTTGCGGCCGGCTACTACCGGCTGCCGATCATCCTGATCGGCGTGAACCGCACGCTGGGCCCGCCCTGGAACATCTGGACCGATCAGGGGGACACGCTGGCGCTGCGCGACGCGGCGTGGCTTCAGTTCTACACGGAGTCGCACCAGGACCTGGTGGACACGATTCTGGTGGCGTTCCGGGTGTGCGAGGACAAGCGGGTACTGCTGCCGGGGATCGTGGCCGAGGACGGCTTCGTGGTGTCGCACACGCAGATGATCGTGGACCTGCCGGAGCAGGACCTGGTCGATCGCTTCCTGCCGCCGCTGGATTTGCCGCATCGGCTGCGGGGGCGCAGCGTTACGGTGGGGGGGATGACGTATCCGCACGAGACGGAGCGGCATCGGATGGAGATTCAAGCCGCGATGGAGCGGGTACCGGTCGTTCTGGCTGAGGCGTTGGACGAGTTTGAGCGGGTTTTCGGTCGGCGTCCGCACGGTGCGTTGTCGGCGGAGTATACGGAGGATGCCGAACTGGTGCTGGTCGCCTGCAACACCATGGTGCGGACGCTGCGCAATGTGGTGCGGCGACGGCGGGCCCAGGGTCAGAAGGTCGGGCTGGTAAAGGTCAAGATGTTCCGTCCGTTCCCGCGGCGGGAGTTCGCCCGGGCAATCGGGTCGGCCCGCCGGGTGGGCGTGCTGGACAGGAACCACTCGCCCGGGTCCGGGGGCATCTTCTGGCCGGAAATCGTCACGAGCCTGCGAGACCGGCCCGATGTCCTCGTGCAGGACTACCTGGTCGGGCTCGGGGGTGGCGACGTCACTCCTGCCGTTCTCGAAGAGATTATCGACGACCTGGCCGGTCGCCAGATGGCGGAAGAGCCGCTATGGAAAGAGGTGCTGACGTGACCACGGCAACGACCGCCCCCCACGAACTCCGCTGCGACGGAATCCTGCGTCCGGGCAATACCAATTGCGCCGGGTGCGGCATGTCGATCGGCCTGCAATGGCTGGAGCAGGCACTCGGGCAGGAGCGGCCGACGCTCTGCATCCCCGCCTGCTGCGGCATCGTCACGGCCGGCGCGTTTCCCACGAGCGCTTACGGCGTGCCCACCGTGGCCTGCACGTTCGCCAGCGCGGCGTCGGTCGGTACCGGTGTCTCCGCCGTGTACGCCATGAACAACGAGGACGAGCTCACCATCTGCTGGACGGGCGACGGCGGGACCTACGATATCGGCATCGCGACCTGGTCCGCCGCTGCCGAACGCAACGAAGACCTCATCTACATCTGCTACGACAACGAGATCTACGGCAACACCGGCGGGCAGCGCAGCAGCGCGACGCCGCAGGGGGTCAAAACCAGCACGACCAGCCGCGGCAAGACCGAGCCGAAGAAGGACATCATGGCGATCGCGGCGGCGCATCGGATTCCGTACGCGGCGACGCTGTCGATCGCCCATCGCGACGATTTCATGCGGAAGGTGCAGACGGCGCGGCGGATGAAGGGCTTCCGGTTCTTGCTCATGCTGTCGCCCTGTCCGACCGGGTGGAAGTCCGAGCCGGGCGAGAGCGTGGACCTGATCCTGACCGCCGTCCGCTGCGGATTGTTTCCGCTGTACGAAGTGTTCGACGGGCGGCGCTACCGGATCAACGCGCGCCCGGACGGCACGCCGCTGGAGGACTACATCCGTCGGCAGCGCCGGTGGCGGTCCGAGCAGCTCGATCTGGAAGCGATCAAGGCGCAGATCCGGGAGAACTGGGCCTATTTGGAGACGATGGCGCGCGTCTTCCCGGCCCGGGAGACCGAATGACGGCGCCGCCGGCGGCGCGGAACGGTGGGAACCGACCGGCTACCGGTTGCGGTTCAGCGCCAGGAACTTCTCGTTGATCCGCAGGCACGCGGCCATCAGTTCCGGTTCGTAGCCGCGCTGCCGGCAGGAATGTACGATGGCGTTGCAGTCCTTGGGCAGACACTTGCCGGAGAACCCGCGCGCGTCGGGGTAGACGAAGGTGTGGTCGCGGCTGATCCGCGGGTCCGCCAGCCACAACTCACGAAGCTGGTTGAAATCCACGCCGTGCGCCTTGGCGATATCGTAGAACTCATTCACGAAGGTGACCTTGACGGCGTAGAAGGAGTTCTCCATGTACTTGCAGACTTCGGCGGTGATGGCGTCGCCGAAATAGAAGCGGACGTACGAGTTGTAGTAGTGCTTATAGAAGTCCGCGGCGCGGGACACATCTTCGGGCGTGCCGCCGAGCACGATGAAATCGCGTTCGGCCATGTTGCCGAAGACGTGGGCGACCGTCTCCCCGAGGTATTCCGGCTGGAAGACGATGTGTTTGCCGTACTTCTGGCGCAGCCGGTCGGTCGTTCCGGGGGCGACGGTGGAGCGGATGATGATGAGCGGCGCCTGGATCCAGGCGACGACCTCCTCGACGATGGACGTATCACAGCTTCCATCGGCCTTCATGGGCGTGGGCACGCAAACGAAGACCGTATCGCACAGGTTGATCTTGTCCTTGTTGCCGGCCAGCTCCGGCTTGTGCGGGTCATAAACGACCGTATCGGGACCACACAGCTTGACCATCGCGGTGCCGACGACCCCGCCGCCGACCACGCCGACCTTCGGTTTCGCCACGCGCTCACCTCCAGCGTTGCAGGCTTCCGGATTCCGTGCTCCGTTCCCGGCGGACACGTCCACAGCCCGGTTGCATACTGGCTGCGACGCCGGCTGTCAATCGCGGCGTGCACGCCGCGGCCGGGCAGCAGGGTCAGTCATAGACCGGCGCCGGCGGCGGCAAGGGCGTGAAGTGTCGCCGACAGCGGGGCTGATACTCCTGGGGCCCGCCGACCAGTTGCCCATCCACCACCGGCACCATACGCTGGTGAAATTCGGCCGGCGCGCCGCACACCGCGCACGCAGCATGCCGCTGTTCGACTTCATGCGCCAGCGCTTTGAGCTCGGGCAGCGGTGGAAACGGCTGGCCCCAGGTATCGTGGTCGATGCCCGCGACGATCACCGTCTGGCCTTGAGCGACCAGCGTCCGGCAGGCCGCTACGAGCGGGCGACCAAAGAACTGCGCCTCGTCGATGCCGACGGTCTCGGCGTGCGAAGCATACCGCAGCAGTTCGGCCACGTTCGGCACGGCACGGGCGGGAAACGTGCGGCCGTCGTGCGTGCGCAGGTGGTGGGGGGCGTAGCGTGTGTCCAACGGATGTTTGCAGGCCACCACGCGCTGGCCGCGGCTTTGTGCTTCCTCCAGGCGGTCGATCAGACGCCCCGTCTTGCCCGAGAACATGCAACCGGCGATGACGATCAGGCGCCCCCGTGCCAAAGGCCCGCCGGCGCTGGCGGTCACGGCAACGGCCCCCCGGCAGCCGTGGTGCGCTGGTCGGCCGCCCGCAACGCCTGCACCGCCGACATGAACGTGTGCACGCGCTGGAGGTCGAGCGCGTTCGACCACAGTCCATTGATCTTGAGGCTGGAGCCGACGATGAACACGTCCGCATACGGCCAGTAGTCGGCCAGATTCTCGGCTGTCAGGCCGGACCCGACGCACACGGGACAGCGCACGGCCTGTCGCACCGTGCGCACATCCTCGACGTTGGCCGGCTGGCCCGTGGCCACCCCGGTGACCACCAGCGCGTCAGCGCCGAAGAATTCGGCCGTGCGGGCGGCGTCGGCCAGCGAAACGTCGCCCGTGATCGCGTGACTGGCGTGCTTTTTCTTCACGTCGGCCCAGAGGCGGATGTGCTCGGCACCGATCTGCCGGCGATAGCGCAGCAACGGACCGGCCGCAGCCACCGGCATCAGCCCCTCGTCGGCGACGTGGGCGTACGCGAAGTTCTCCACGCGGACGAAGCACGCCCCGCACGCCTGCGCCACGGCCAGCGCTGCGTGGTTCGCCGCCGCCAGAATCTGCACGCCCAGCGGCAACGGGCAGGCGTGCCGCACGGCCACCCCGACCGCCGTCATCGCCGCCACGATCTCCGGCCCGACCGACCCGCACAGGTACGGCACATCGTGCATGTTTTCGATCAGCACCCCGTCAAATCCCGCCTGTGCGTACAGCGCCGCCTCTTGCGCCGCCTGCCGAACGATCGACTCGAACGCCCCCTGATAGCGCGGCGTACCGGGCAGGGCCGCGACGTGGATCATGCCGACGATGGCGTGTGTCTGTTCGAAAAGCTCCACGCGCGGCATTGTACGGGGCGGCGCGTCGGCAGGCGATCGGAGGGCCGCCGTGGGAACTGGCAGGAGGTCGCCCGTCCGCAGGTCACCAGGTCGTGCCCTGCGGGCCGTCGCGCAGCTCGATTCCCACAGCGGCCAACCGCGCGCGAATCTGATCTGCCAGCGCGTAGTTCCTGGCCTGCCGCGCGTCGTTCCGCAAATCCACCAGAATCTGAATCAGGGCATTCCGCTCCTGCTGCGCCGCGGCCCCGCCGCCGGTCTCCTGCCACTTGAGTCCAAGTACGTCTCCCACCATCCGGTTCATGAGCAGGTCGGCAGCGAGCAGGTCTTCGGCGGGGGCCGCCTCGCGGATCCACGTCCCGGTCTGTCGGGCGAAATCGAAGACCGCGGCCAGCGCGGCGGCGGTGTTGAAATCGTCGTTCATCGCCTCCGTGAAACGGCGTGCGACGTCGGCCAGCGCCGTGCGGACGGCTTCGGATCGGGCGAGGGCAGCGCAGGACTCCAGCGGCGCGGCCGCGGGCGCTGACCCGGTGCTGTCTCCGGGTGCGCCCGTCGGTCCCGTGGCGGTGCCGCGGGCTGCAACCACCTTGTCCAGCTCGCGGAGCGCATCACGCAAACGGTAAGAGCCGGCCTCGGCGGCCTTCAGGGCCTCATTCGAGAAATCGAGCGGGGCCCGGTAGTGGCTCGTCAGGATGAAATGCCGGATCACCGCCGGCTCGAAGCAGCGCTCCAGCAACAGATGGCCCGCCCGATCATGCAGCGGTTGCGGCGTATAGAACAGGTCCTTGAGATAGACCGAGTTGCCGAGGCTCTTGCCCATCTTCTGGCCGTTGATGGTGACCATGTTGTTGTGAAGCCAGTAGCGGCAGAAGGGGCGGCCGGTGGCGCATTCGCCCTGGGCGATCTCGCATTCGTGGTGGGGGAACTGGTTTTCGAGGCCCCCGCCGTGAATGTCGAGGGTGTCCCCGATGTACTTCTGGCTCATGACGGAACATTCGAGGTGCCAGCCGGGGTAGCCCTCGCCCCAGGGGCTGGGCCAGCGCATGATGTGGCCCGATTCGGCCCGCTTCCACAGGGCGAAATCGGCGGGGTTGCGTTTTTCGGGGTTGACCTCGACGCGGGCGCCGGCCTCCAGTTCTTCCACGGAGCGGCCGCTGAGCCGTCCGTAGCGGGGGAACGACGTTACGTCGAAGTACACCGATCCGTTGACGACATACGCGTGGCCCTTCTCGAGCAGCTTCCGAACGCACTCGATCTGCTCCGGGATATGCCCGCTGGCACGCGGGCTGATGTCCGGCCGGAGCACGTTCAGGGCATCCATGTCTTCGAAGTAGCTGCGGGTGAACAGCTCGGCGACCGCCATCGGGTGCAGCCCGCGCCGCCGCGCCTCCGCGATGACCTTGTCCTCGCCGGCGTCCTCGTCGTTCTCGGTCATGTGACCGACGTCGGTGATGTTCTGGATGTAGACGACCTGGAAGCCGCTGACGCGCAGCCAGCGCAGAATCGTGTCGAAGCTGACGTAGCTCTTGGCGTGGCCGAGGTGACTGTGCCCGTACACGGTGGGCCCGCAGACATACATGCCGACGCGGGGAGGATTCAGCGGCGTAAACTCCTCCAGCCGACGGCCGAGCGTGTTGAAAACCCTCAGTCCCATCGCGACACCCTCATCCGCGCGCCCCGCCGGTCGCCGGCACGTCCCGGCGCACCGCGCGACCTCATTTTAGCGCCGGCGCTGGCCGGTGCCCGCTGACCGCCGCTACTCGCCGTAGCGGGCGATGATCTCCTCCCGCTTCTTGCCCAGGATTCCGTACTTCCGGCCGACCTTGGTGAACGCCGCGATGGCACGGTCGATGTGCTCGAAGGTGTGGGCGGCCGACATCTGGCAGCGGATGCGGGCGAGCCCCTTGCCGACCACCGGGTAGAAGAACCCGATCACGAAAATGCCCTCCTCGTAGAGGTCGCGGGCCATGTCCTGGCTCAGTTTGGCGTTGTACAGCATGATCGGGACGATCGGATGGTCGCCGGGCTTGATGTCGAATCCGGCCGCGGTCATCCCCTGGCGGAAGCGCTTCGTGTTCGCCTCCAGCCGGTCGCGCAGCTCCGTGGTCTCGCTGATGAGGTCCATGACTGCAATGGACGCCTTGACCACGATCGACGAAACCGTGTTGCTGAACAGATACGGCCGGCTGCGCTGCCGCAGAAGCTCGATGATTTCCTTGCGTCCGGTGGTGAACCCGCCGGAGGCCCCGCCGAGCGCCTTGCCCAAAGTCCCGGTGATGATGTCCACGCGGCCCATGACGCCGCAGTACTCTGTGGCTCCGCGGCCGGTCTTGCCGATCACGCCGGTGCAGTGGGCGTCATCGACCATGACCAGCGCGTCGTACTTGTCGGCCAGCTCGCAGATCTTGTCGAGCTGAGCGATCGTTCCGTCCATGGAAAAAGCCCCGTCGGTGGCGATAACGCGATACCGGGCGTTGCGCGCCTCGCGCAGTTTGGCCTCCAGATCCGTCATGTCGTTGTTCTTGTAGATGTACCGCGTCGCTTTGCACAGCCGGATGCCGTCGATGATGGACGCATGGTTCAGCTCGTCTGTGATGATGGCATCTTCTTTGCCGAACAGCGGTTCAAAGACCCCGCCGTTGGCGTCGAAGCAGGACGAATACAAAAGCGTGTCCTCGGTGTGGAAGAAATCCGAGATCTTCCGCTCCAGAATCTTGTGGATGTCCTGGGTACCGCAGATGAAGCGCACGCTGCTCATGCCGTAGCCGTGCGTGTCCAGCGCCTCGCGGGCGGCCGCGATCACCTTGGGATGCGACGACAGACCCAGATAGTTGTTCGCGCAGAAATTCAGTACTTCCCGCGGCCGGGCGCCCGGGGGGTACTCGACGCGGACCACGGGGGCCTGCGGCGTCAGGATGTAGCGTTCCTCCTTGTAGAGTCCCGCCTCGCGGATCGCGACCAGCTCTTTCTGCAAGGCTTCCTTCATCTTCCCGAACATGTCGTCGTCTCCGTGTCTTATGGCGCCTGCGGAGCGCAGCATACCGGGTCGGCGACGCACCGGCGCGCCGTACCGCCGAAGCCGGCATTGTAACGGCCGGCGTGAGGGCGGTCAGACCGCCGGCCAATCGGCCGGTGGACTGGCCGGCAAGCGGGGTTTGACGGCCGTCGCTGGACAAGGTATTATGCGGTGTTTGCGTCCGAGGGCGTCGGACGCCAAGATACGTGAAAGACCGAGGGTGTCATGGCCCGCGTGTGCCCCTTTACCGGAAAGAAAACGATCTTCGGGTCCACCATCTCCCGCCGCGGGAAGGCGAAGTACCTGGGCGGCGTGGGTCGCAAGGTGACCGGCATCAGCCGGCGGAAGTTCAAGCCCAACATTCAGAAGGTGCGGGCGGTCATCAACGGCCGGGTGAGGCGGATCCGCGTCAGCGCCAAGGCGATCCGCATGGGATTGATCGTTAAGCCGCCCAAGCGGGACTGGAAACCTCCGCAGCCGGCCGAGGCGACTTCCTGAGCGACCCGGAGGCGGGCGGCACGACCCCGGAGACGAACGACAGGTACCTCCGTGGCGCTGATTGACGAAGCGCAGGTGCGGCACGTTGCGAAACTGGCCCGGCTCGAGCTGAGCGACGAGGAAGTGGCGCTCTTCGCGGGCCAGTTGGGGGCGATCCTCCAGTACTTTCATCAGCTCCAGGAAGTGGACACGACCGGCGTGGAGCCGATGGCCCATCCGCTGCCGGTCACCAACGTCCTGCGCGAGGACGAGCCGGGCCCTACCTTCGATCCGGGTACGGCCCTCGCAAACGCCCCGCAGCGGGAGGGCTCGTTCTTCAAGGTCCCGCCCGTCCTGGAACATGGGACCGGGGCCTAAATCGAAATTCACAAACCGGCGGCGCGCTCGATCAGAACCCGCCACGCCAGTGGGGGGATGGCCCCGCACTAGCGTGCGGGGTTCGGATAGCGCGCCGTCGAATCGTGAATCGTCATATACCGGACTTCACATAATCGTCACGGGCCCAACCCCCACATTCTGTCTGCGCCGCCCGGCGAGAACGCGTATGCCGGCGAGGCGCTACCCCGCGGCCCTGTCAACGCGTCCGGAGAGGGCCTACAATGACGGACCCGTTCGCCGACCGGCGGACGCAACGGATTCTGAGCACAGGAGAGCGGCGCATGGCGGTTCCCAACGATCGGAAGTACTCCCAGACACATGAGTGGTTCAAGGCGGACGGCCGGACCGTCACGATCGGCATCACGCAGTTCGCCGCCGACCAGTTGACAGACGTCACCTACGTGGACCTGCCGAAGGTCGGCACCCAGGTCGAAGGCGGCACGCACTTCGGCGAAATCGAATCGGTCAAGGCGACCGGGGAACTGTACACCGCGGTGTCCGGCAAGGTCGTCGCGGTCAATACCCGTCTGGCCGACGAACCCGGCCTGGTCAACACCGACCCGTTCCATGAAGGCTGGATGATCCGCGTCGAGTGCTCCGATCTGTCTCCGCTCGACAAGCTCATGGACGGTCCGGCGTACGACCGTATGATCAGCGAGGCGCAGGGGGCCTGACGACCGGACGCAAAGGCAGCGACCGCGCGGGACGCCCGTGACAATGACGCGCGGCCGCCAATCGTCTTCGTCCCGCTTCGTCGGGTGCCGGGCTTACGACGGGCGGGCGCGGTTCGGCCGGTAGGAACGGAATATCCCCCAGCCCCACCCAGGAGTTGTGCCCAAAATGTCCCACGAGTTTCCTCCGCAGCAGCTTCTTGAATCGTCCGACACGTTCGTCCATCGTCACATCGGCCCCAGCGATGAGGACATTCGCCAGATGGCCGCGGCCCTGGGGTACGACGCGCTCGATGGGCTGATCGACGACACGGTGCCCGCGGATATCCGCCTGTCGCGTCCGCTGGATCTGCCGCCGGTGTGCGGGGAATACCAGGCCCTCAACGAGCTCCGCGCGATCGCCGCGAAGAACGAGCTGTACCGGTCGCTGATCGGGATGGGCTACTACGACTGCATTGTGCCGCCGGTAATCCTGCGCAACGTGCTGGAAAACCCCGGCTGGTACACGCAGTACACGCCGTACCAGGCGGAGATCTCGCAGGGCCGGCTCGAAGCGCTGCTGGTGTTCCAGACGATGGTGGGGGACCTGACGGGGCTACCGCTGGCGAACGCGTCTTTGCTGGATGAGGCCACGGCGGCCGCCGAAGCGATGACCATGTGCCACCGGATCGGGCAGAACGACCGGCACGGCTTTTTCGTGGCCGCCGACTGTCATCCGCAGACGATTGCGGTTGTGCAGACGCGGGCCCGCCCGCTGGGCATTTTCTTGCAGGTCGGCAACCCGCAGGAAATCGACTTTTCCACGGGCCAGCTCTTTGGCATCCTGCTCCAGTATCCCACGACGGACGGGCGGGTCTGCGACTACAGCGAAATCGTCCGCCGAGCGCATGAAGCGGGCGTCCTGGTGGTGGTCGCGACGGACCTGCTGGCCCTGACGCTTCTCAAGCCCCCGGGCGAATTCGGGGCCGATATCGCCGTCGGCTCGACGCAACGTTTCGGCACGCCGCTGGGGTATGGGGGACCGCACGCCGCCTTCCTGGCCACGCGGGCGGACTACGTGCGGCAGATGCCGGGGCGGCTGATCGGTGTGGCCCGCGACGCGCACGGCAACCCCGCCTATCGACTGACTTTGCAGACGCGCGAACAACACATCCGGCGAGAGAAGGCGACCAGCAACATCTGCACGGCTCAGGTGCTGCCGGCCATCATGGCCGCGATGTACGCGGTGTATCACGGGCCCCAGGGCCTGCGACGCATCGCGCAGCGCGTGCACGGTCTGACGCTGGTGCTGGCGGCGGGTCTGCGACGGCTGGGCTTTACCGTGCCCGCGGAGCCGGTTTTTGACACGCTGCGGATCCGACTGGGCAAACGTGCTGCGGCCGCCGTCCTCAAGCGGGCGCTCAAGCGGCGGATCAATCTGCGGGATTTCGGCGACGGGTCGGTGGGCGTGTCGCTGGACGAGACCTCCACCAAGTCCGAAGTGGCGACCCTGTGGGAGATCTTCGCGGGTAAGACCGCCGTGCCTTTCAGCGTCGAGGACCTGGCCGGGGCGGGCGCGATTCTGTACCCGCCGGACCTGGCCCGCACGAGCGCCTACCTGACGCATCCGGTGTTCCACCGGTACCACGCCGAACACGAGATGCTGCGATATCTGCACCGCCTGCAAGCCCGGGACCTGTCGCTATGTCACTCGATGATTCCGCTGGGGTCCTGCACGATGAAGCTCAACGGAACCGCGTTGATGCTGCCGATCACCTGGCGGGAGTTCGCGGGTCTGCACCCGTTCGCCCCTCCAGAGCAGGCGGCCGGGTACGCCGAACTGTTTGCGGGTTTGTCACGCTGGCTGAGCGAGATCACGGGCTTTCCGGCGGTTTCCTTGCAGCCGAACTCGGGCGCGGCCGGCGAGCACACCGGCCTGCTGGTTATTCGGGCGTACCATGAGTCGCGCGGGGAAAGCCACCGTGACGTGTGTCTGATCCCGGTGTCGGCCCACGGGACGAACCCGGCCAGCAGCGTGCTGGCGGGGTATCGCGTGGTGCCGGTGGCCTGCAACGAACGGGGCGACATCGATCTGGCCGATCTGGAGGCCAAGGCCCGCGCACACCGCGACCGGCTGGCCGCCATCATGGTCACGTATCCCTCCACCCACGGCGTGTTCGAGGAGGGGATTCGCGAGTTGTGCCGGATCGTGCATGAGCACGGCGGGCAGGTTTACATGGACGGCGCGAACATGAACGCGCAGGTCGGGCTGTGCCGGCCCGCCGACATCGGCGCCGACGTGTGCCATCTCAACCTGCACAAGACCTTCTGCATTCCCCATGGCGGGGGTGGGCCGGGGATGGGGCCGATCGCCTGCGCGGCGCATCTGGCACCGTTCCTGCCCGGCCATCCGGTGGTCGATCCACACGCGGTCCTGGGGCGCGACCGGCTGCCCCAGACCGGCACCCAGGCCATCGGCCCCGTGGCGGCGGCGCCCTTCGGCAGCGCCAGCATCCTGCCGATCTCGTGGATGTACATCCGGCTGATGGGGGCGGCGGGATTGCGGAAGGCGTCGCAGGTGGCCATCCTGAACGCGAACTACATGGCGCAGCGCCTGAAAGAACACTACCCGTTGGTGTACGTCGGGCGGACAGGACGGGTCGCCCATGAGTTCATCATCGACCTGCGGTCGCTCCAGAAAACGGCGCACGTCACGTGTGACGATGTGGCCAAGCGATTGATGGATTATGGGTTCCACGCGCCGACCATGTCGTGGCCGGTCGCCGGAACGCTCATGATCGAGCCCACGGAAAGCGAGTCGAAGGCCGAGCTGGACCGGCTGTGTGACGCGTTGATCGCGATCCGGCAGGAGATCCGCGAGATCGAGACCGGCCGGCTCCCCGTCGACAACAATCCGCTCAAGCACGCGCCGCACACGGCAGCGGCGGTCTGCGCGACCACGTGGGAGCGCCCCTATTCCCGTGAGCAGGCGGCGTTTCCCGCCCCGTGGGTACGCGAACGCAAGTTCTGGCCGCCTGTGGGGCGCGTGGATAACGTCTGGGGCGATCGGCATCTGTTCTGCACGTGTCCGACCGTGGCCGAGGCGGCCGAGGTTCCCGAGCCGGCGGCGACGCCCGCCTGAGCGCGGCGACGGCCCCGCTGCGGGGGCGACACGCCGCCCGGGCCGGGCATCTATGAGCCTCCAGGCAGGCCCCGCGGGGCCCCTGTCGCGTGGTCGGCCGGACCGCGACAATGACACGTGTGAGCACACGCTCGGGACGCACAGGCTGGCAGGCGCTGGCCGTCGGACTGGCCGCGACGGCCAGCGTCCTCGTGGCGTACATCGCGGGCGGCCTGGACTGGCTCGAGCTGAAAACGCTCGACCTGCGCTTCGTCCTGGCCAACTCCATCCGCGAGCACGCGGACCTGGTCTGCCTTGACATCGACGACGCGGCCTTACAGCGTGTGGGCCGCTGGCCGTGGCCACGCGACGTGCAGGCCGGCATCCTGAGCGTGCTGCACGAACTCGGCGTGCGCGCTCTGCTCGTCGATCTCACGCTCGGCGAGCCGGAGCCGGTCCGCCCGATCCTTCCCCGTCAGGCGGATATCGCCGACGATCCGCTGAACCTGCTGCGCACGGCCGAGCACTCCATCGTCTACGCCCTGCCGGACCGCGAGCTGCGCAGCGCGATCGCCGGCCTTGGCCGCGTGTACCTCGCCACCGACTACGCCGCGGGCCGCGCGCCCGGGCGACGCGCGACCGCGGTGGTCGACGAAGCGTGGCAGCGGTTCCTGGAAAGCGATCAGTTCGCCGCGCTCGTCGCCGCCTTTGAGCGGGGCGACGCGCAGGCGGCGGCGCGGCAGGCCGCCGCGATTCGTCCGCGGCGCAGCTCGACCGCCGCGCCGCCTTGGGCGCCGCTCCTCTGGGCGCAGGCGGTCGCTGCGCTTCAGGGGGACCCGGCCCTCAGCGACGACGCCCTCCTGCACCGGCTGGCCCCCCAGGACCGCACCCGGCTCAGGCCGGCGTTGGAGCGGTGCCGGGAAGCAGCGCTTCGACGGCGCATTTTGGACTGGCTGACAGAGGAACCGGCCCGCCAGACCCAGCGACCGGCGCAACTGTTCGAAACCCTGACGCGAGAGTTGATCGCGGATCAGCCACGCTACCGGGAACTGCTGGCCCAGACGCTCCGTTACGCACTCGGATACCGCGCCACGCTGCACGACAGCGTCGCCTCGCCGGTGTCGGTCGGTTCCGTCGCCGCGGAAGTGGACGCCGTCTCGCCGGTGTACTTCGAGCACGCCCGTGCGGCCCGGCGGTGCGGGTTCGTGGTGTTCGAGCCGGATCGTGATGGAGTCATGCGGCGGACGCGGTTGCTGGTGCAGCATGGCGGCCACGTCCTCGGCCAGCTCGCATTCAGCGTGGCCCTGGACGAGCTGGGGGTGCGTCCGGAGGATATTTCGGCGCGGCCGGGCTGGCTGGTACTGAACCGCCGCGACGGCGCGCCGCCCTTGCGGATCCAGCTTGATCGCGAGGGCCGTGCGTTGGTGCCATGGGTGGCGCGGCGCGACTGGTCGCGGCAGTTCGGCGCCCACGTCCCGGTGGGGGCGTTGTATCAGGTGTTCGACCGGAGGCAGGCGATTGCGCACAACCGGCGGCTGATCCTCGAGCGGCTGCGGGCACTTCCGCCAAGCGCACCGTTGAACTGCGAGACCTTTGTCGAGGACCTGGCGACGCGGCTGCGACTGGAGGAGCGTCGGCGCGAAGCGCGGTACGCGGGCGATGTGGCCGCCGTCCGGGAGACGGACCAGCTTTCGGAGCAGGCGGAGAGGCTGCTCTCGGAAAGCGAAGCGGAGTTTCGCTTGGCGCTGCGGGCGGCGCTGGAACGACTTCCGTCCGCAGTGGCCGATGCGCCGGACGCAGTCGATCCGCAACAGGTCGCCGTGCTGCGGGAAGTCGACCGCGCGTTACGCGCCATCGACGAATACCGGGCCGAGATCGAGGCCATACAGCGCCATCTGCGGCCGCGCATCGCGGGGAAGATCGGGATTCTCGGGTACACAGCGACGGCGCTGGCCGACATGGCACCGATTCCCACGCACGCGCGGGCCCCCGGCATGCTGGCGCATGCCAACCTGCTCAACGGGCTGCTGAGCGGTCGCATGGTGTACTGGGCGCCGCCGGGCATGAACGCGGCCCTGGCCGCAGCGCTCGGCCTACTGGCAACGCTGCTCACGCGCCGCTACGGGCCGCGGGCCACGCCGGTGCTGGTGGGACTGGTACTTGGCTACATCGGGCTGGCCGGGGGACTGGCATTCTGGCGGTGGACTTACTGGCTTGCGCTTATGCCCGTGGTCGGCGTGCTGCTGCTCGCTCCCCTGGCCGTCCTGCTGCACCGCTATCTGTTCCTGGAGCGCGAAACGCGGCAGCTTGCAACGGCCCTGAGTCAGTACACTTCCGCCACGCTGGCCCGTCAGATGGCGGAAAACGCCGAGCTGTGTCGCCGGGCCGAAACCCGCGAAGTCACCGCCGTCTTCACGGACCTGGCGGGCTTCACCACGCTCTCCGAGCGGATCGGAGCGGAGCGCACGCAGCACGTGCTGAACGTCACGCTCGGCCGCCTCAGCGACGTGCTCCTCCACTACGAGGGGATGATCAACAAATTCATTGGCGACGGCATCTTCGCGTTCTGGAACCCGGTCATCTACCCGCAGCCGGACCACGCCCGCCGCGCCTGCGCCGCCGCGGTCGATCTGCTGGCCGCGCTGGAAGAGCTGCGCCGCCAACAGCGGCAGCGTGGCGGCGACGAGGCGTTCGACGCGCTGGTCCTCCGCATCGGGGTCGCGACCGGGAACGCCGTCGTCGGCCCCTGCGGCTCCGAGAAAAAGTACGACTACACCTGCATTGGCGATTCCGTGAATGTGGCCGCCCGCCTCGAATCGGCCAACAAGTTCTACGGCACGCGCACGCTGGTCAGCGGCGCAACGCGGGAGCAGGCCGGCGACGAGTTCGCTTTCCGCCCGCTGGGCGGCGTGCAGGTCAAAGGCAAGACCCAAGCTGTTCCGATCTTCGAGCTGCTCGGCCGCACTGCCGAGGTGACGCCGGAAGAGCTGGAGTATGCGCACCGCTTTGCTGATGCGGTCGCGGCGTTCCAGGCCCGCGACTGGTCCGGTGCCTACGAAGCCTTCCTGGAGTGCCAGCAGCGAAAGCCGGACGACCTGGCGGCGGCGCGGTATCTGGCCGCCGTCCGCGCGTGTCGCGCGCACCCGCCGCCGGAACCGTGGACCGGAGCGCTCGAGCTGACCGAGAAGTAAATCGGCGACGGACGGTTGTGTCGCGGCGGCAGTCCGGTATCTGACGCGCGACATGTTCAAGCCCGCGAGTCTGCGGTAGGTTATGTGTTCGACGATCGCCTGACCCTTGACGGGAGCCAATTCAGATGCCCGCACTGGACCTGATTCTCGATTACGGCAACGTACTGGATCGCGCGATTGGCCCGGCGCATGGTTTGAGCCCGGCCGAGATCCGCCGCGCCGTCCCCACGGTCCGCGCGCTGGTCCGACAGATCGAGCGCGAGCGACGGCAAGGGCAACATCGCTACCGCGACCTGCCACACGATCGGCCAATGCTGCGTGAGACGCAGGCGGCCGTCGCCCGCTACGCCGGTCGCTTCGAGAACCTCGTCGTGCTGGGCATCGGGGGCTCGGCGCTGGGCAACATCGCGCTGCAAACGGCGTTGAATCCGCCGTACTACAACCTGTTGCCGGCACGACTGCGGCGCGGGCCGCGGCTGTTCGTGATGGACAACGTGGATCCCGTTCAATTCGGGAATCTGCTGGACGTGCTCGGCCCGACTCTGAAAAAGACGCTGTTCAACGTAATCAGCAAGTCCGGGGAGACGGCGGAGACGGCGGCGCAGTTTCTGATCGTGCGGGACCTGCTGCGGCGTCGGCTGGGCGCGAGTGCGTTGAGGAAGCAAATGGTGATGACGACCGATCCGGAGGCGGGAACGCTGCGGGGGATCGTCGCGCAGGAAGGGTACGACGCCTTGCCGGTTCCACCGGGGGTCGGGGGACGCTTCTCGGTGCTGTCGGCGGTCGGACTGTTTTCGGCGGGGCTGTGCGGAATCCGTATTGACCGGATTCTGGCCGGGGCGGCAGCCATGGACCGGCGTGTCAGCCGTACGGATGTCCGTAGAAACCCGGCCGCCCTGTTGGCACTCCTGCTGTACGCCTTCTACGTACGGGGCAAACGACTGCACGTCATGATGCCGTATTCGTACCAGTTGAAAGACCTGGCGGACTGGTATCGGCAGTTGTGGGCGGAGAGCCTGGGCAAGTGCACGGCGGTGGACGGCCGCCCGTGCGTCGTCGGGCCGACGCCGATCAAGGCCCTCGGGGCGACCGATCAGCACTCGCAAATTCAGCTTTACCGCGAAGGTCCCAACGACAAAGTGATCATCTTCCTCGAGGTAGAGGAATTCACGCGCGACGTGCCGATTCCGCGCTCGGCGGGCGTGCCCGCGGAGCTGGCCTACCTTCAGGGACACACGCTCGGCCGCCTGCTCAACGCGGAGAAACGCGCTACCGAGTACGCGCTGGTCGCCAGCCAGCGGCCGTGCCTGACCATCCGTTTTCCGGTCGTCCGCGAGGAAACGGTCGGCCAGTTCATTCTGCTGTGGGAGGCGGCCACGACCATCGCCGGCGCGCTCCTGCGGATCAACCCCTACGATCAGCCCGCCGTACAAATGGGCAAGGAGTTCACCTTCGCCCTGCTCGGCAAGCCCGGGTACGAACGGCAGCGGGCCGCGTACGCAAAAGCCGCACGGCGCGCCGGCCGCGCGACCGTGTCGTAGGTCGTCCGGCGCCCGGTCTGAGGGAGAAACGCATGCGCCACGCGGTAATCCTGGCGGGCGGGGCGGGCACGCGGCTCTGGCCGCTATCCCGACGTGCGCGACCCAAACAGCTTCTGCGCCTGTTCGACGGCCAGTCACCGCTGGAGCTGACGTGCCAGCGGCTGCATGGACTGTTCAGTCCCGAGAACACGTGGATTGTCACGCTCGCGGCCCACCGCGCGCCCGTAGCCGCAGCGGCCCCGTGGCTGCCGCGCGAGAACCTGATCGGCGAACCGGTTGGCCGGGATACCGCCAACGCGATCGGCCTGGCTGCGCACCTGCTCCTGCGGCGTGACCCCGACGCGACGATGGCCGTGTTCACGGCCGACCATTTGATCCGCCCCCCGGACCGGTTCGCTGCGGCGGTGCTGACGGCCCTGGAGGCCGCCGAACGTTTCCCCGAGAGCCTGGTCACGTTCGGCGTCCGACCGCGGAGCCCACACACGGGATACGGCTACGTGCGGCGCGGCGAGGAGCTGGGCGGCGGTGTGTATCGCGTGGCGCAGTTCCGTGAGAAACCCAGCCGGGAGGTCGCGGAGGAATACGTCCGCAGCGGCGAGTATTACTGGAACAGCGGGATGTTCGTCTGGCGGGCCGCGACGATTCTGGCCGAGATCGAGCGGCTCCTGCCGGAGAACGCACGTCGGCTGGCGGAACTGGCGGCCCTGTGGCCGCCGCCGCCCGGCCACTCGGACCTGGCGCAGCAGTATGCGGCGCTGCCGCGGATTTCGATCGACTATGGCGTGATGGAAAAGACCCCGCACGCGCTGGTAGTCGAGATGGACTGCGAGTGGCTGGATCTCGGCTCGTGGCTCGCGGTGGCGCAGACGCGGCCGGCCGACGCGGCGGGAAACGTCGCGTTGGCGCCCCGGGCCCTGGTCGTGGACGGTCACAACAACGTCATCGTCGCGGAGTCGGATCACCTGCTCGTCGTGCTGGGCGCTCACGACCTGGTCGTCGTGCACAGCGACGACGCCACGCTGATCTGCCACCGTGACCAGGTGGAACGCCTCAAGGACCTGGCCGCACAGCGCCAGGCAGCGTTCGGCGACCAGTTCGAATGATCGCCGCCCCGCAGGGCCGCCGCGGACTTGCGCCCGTGCCCATCGGCCCACCGCCGGCAACGTGCTCAGGGTTCGTCTTTCGGGGCCGGGAAGCGGGGAAACTTGCTCAGTGGCGGACGGACCTGCGGCCGCAGGTCCGCCTCCAGCGGGATGAAGACCGACCAGTCGTAACGCAACATGCACAGGCCATGCCGGAAGCCGTCGAAGGCAATGGCCGGCGTCTGACCAAGCAGTTCCTGAATCAGCCAAGCGGGATAGTCAGCCCCCGCGGCAATGCCCAGCGGGGCCCCCCCGCCGAACCGCGGGTTGATCTCGATGAAGCGGATCCGCCGGTCCGGGGTGACGATGCACTGGAGCGTGACCAGCCCCCGCAGCGTTCCGCCGAGCGTCTCGACCACGCGTTTGCCGGCGTTCATGATGTCGAGATCTTTGACCACGACCCCTTTGGCAACCTCGCCGCCGCGTACGGCCCAGCGCGCCCGCGGGACCACACAGCGTGGCTGGCCGGTCAGCCCGACATAGACGTCGAGCGTGTGCTCGACGCCGGCCACGAATTCCTGGACGATCGGGTCAGCGGCGCGCGCCAGATAGTAATCCAGGTCGAGCTCATCCTCGATCTTGTGCACGTGCTGGCTGGCGCTGCCGGTGCGCGGTTTGAGAAAGAGCGGGAACGGCCGGACGGGCAGCGCGTGGATCTGTTCGCGCGTCCAGGTCTGAGGCGTGTCGATGTTGTGTCGACGCAGGTGTTGGTACGTCAGGATCTTGTCCCGGCAGGTGGCGATGACGTCCGGTTCCGCGACCAGGGGGAGGCAACCGAGCTGGGCGATCGCGTGGCGATGCTCGCTCAGCACGTGCAGATCGGTGTCGATGGTCGGGATCAGCGCGGTGGCCTCGAACCGGCGGATCGCATCCAGGACGGCCGGCATGTACTCCGGCCCGGTGGCACGCGGGACAACGACCGGTTCATCGACGCACGACAGGGCCGGCGCGGTCACATCGCTGTCCACCCCGACCAGACGAAGTCGGACGCCCAACCGCCGCGCGGCCGTCCGGAACGCCTGCAACAGCTCCACCCGTCGCCCCACGCAGGTGAACAGCAGCGTCAGCGTTGCCGGTTTTTTGGACGCCCGTGCCATGTACGCTAAATGTCCCGCGGCTAAGGCTCGGCGCCAAGTGCCGTGGCCCCAATTGCGACCCTGGAGAGGCTTTGACAGCGCCGGCCGCTACCGATAGTTTCAGACGCGCACCGGGGTCGAGGAACGGCCATGACGGCCTATCGGTCTGTCGGGGCGACGCTACGCGGAAGGTGGGTCGCGGTCGGTCTGGCCTGCGTGCTGCTGTCGGGGCCGCTGCGGGGTCAGACCGGATCGGACACAACGCGGCCGGCCACACGACCCACCACGAACGGCTACTGGCTGCGCGTGACGGGGGAAAGCGTGAGCCTGCGTTCGCGCCCGGACACGAACAGCATCCCGCTGGCGCGCGTGGAGCGCGGCACGTTATTGTGGGCCGTGGGCAGCGAGTTCGGGTGGCACAAGGTCCTGCCCCCCGAGGGAACGTTCTGCTATGTGGCCGCGGCCTACGTCGAACGGCGCGGCCCCACGGAAGGAGTCGTCACGCTCACATCGGGCACGCTGCGGGTGCGGGTCGGCAGTCTGGTCCGGTCCGTCGATCCCGCGACCAGCGACGTGCTGACGACCTTGCCGCCCGGAACGCGCGTAACCATTCTGGGCGTCGAGGGAAGTTGGCTGCGTATCGCTCCGCCGCCGGGCGTGTTCGCCTGGATCCAAGATGCGCTCGTCACGACCGTGGACGGGGAGACCGCGGCCCGGCTGCTCGCGTCGGGGGCGACCACCCGCCCGGTGCCGCCGGCCGTGCGGGTGGCGGATGTGCCGCCAGCGTCCCGACCGGCCGTGCCCACCACCACGAGTCCCGATCTGAGCGGCCCCTGGGGACAGCGGTTGCTGGCCGTGGAGGCGCAGATCGAGGTCGAAGCAGCCCGTCCCGTGCTGGAGCGTACCTGGGAAGTCCTTCTCGAGCAATTACGCCCGATCGCAGGCCAGCAGGAGGACGCGACGGCGGCGCGCCTGGCTGCGGCCTGGATGCGCGACCTGGAGGACCGCATCGCGGCCCGCGACGCCCTGCGTGCCGCGCGCGATGTCGAACAGCAGAGCGCACCGCAGCGTGCCCAGCGCGAACGTGAGTTGCAACGTCTCGAGCAGGCCCGCCAGCGCACCGCAACCCGACCCGCCTGGGCCGTGTGCGGCATCCTGCTGCCGAGTCTGGCGGTCGGCGGACGCGAAGGCCAACGCACGTTCAAGGTCCAAGACCCGATTACCTGGAAAGTCCTTGCATACCTTGAATTCGATCCGGCAGCGACGGTGGACCCGGAACCGCTGCTGGGACGGTACGTTGGGGTAAGCGGCGTGCGGCGAACGGACCCGACGCTGGGCGCCGACGTCGTACGCGTGAGCGAGATTGTGAACCTGGAGGCGTCCCCGGCCAGTCGGCCGGCTCGCCCGACACCGTGACAACCGGTACACTGCGCCCGCGCGCGAGCGGTGCGCGGGCCGGCCATAACACGGGCCAGCAAGCCGCGCCGCGTTGGAGCGCGGTCGAACGAAAGTCTGGTGATCAGGAAAGGAACAGGTCTATGAAAAACTGGCACTGGCGTGTCCGATATCTGAGCCTTCTGGCTGCCGGCAGCGGGCTGCTGGCGTTTAACGGCTGTGGGCTGTCCGACCGACAACTGGCGAGCATCTGGCAATCCGTGCTCGCCACCGGCCTGAGCGCGATCGTCAGCAACGCAATAACGGCTTGGTTTGAGGCGGTCAGCAACCTTATCAACGCCGGCACGCAAACCTGACCCGGCATGCACGCTCGGCTGGGGCTGACCATGCGTGGACAGCCCGGCACCGGTCGGCTTGCGAGCCGGCGGCGAGGCGATAAGCGGGCGTGTCGCACGTCCGGGGAGATTACATCTAGAAGCGCGGCCGCGGAAAGCGACCGGAGGGTTGGTCATGAGAAAGCTTCGCGTGCTGGCGGGCGGCCTTTTGGCTGCGTCTGCGCTGTGGCTGGTTGGCTGCGAAGGCGGCGGCAGCGGCGGCAAGGGCTGGATTACCTACCGTCCTAACTGGGAATACGAACGGTACGAGCGAATTGCAGTTCTGCCCGGCCGGGCAACCACCCCCGAGGCCGCACAACAAGCCGGCATTCTGGCGGACCGCCTGACGACTTTGCTCACGCAAAGTGGGCAGTTCCGCGTGCTCAGCCGGTCCGAGCTTCAGGAGCTGTTCGCCGAGCAAGACCTCTCGCAATTGGCCGACGCGATCGACGCGGGCACCGCCATTCCGCAGGGGCGCTTGCAGGCTGCCCAGGCGCTCGTCGCCGTGCGCATTACGGACTGCAAGCTGATCGCGGACCGCGAGGAACGGACAATGCCACGCTACGCCGTCGATCGCCGCGGCAACCGGCTGCTGGATCGCTACGGGCAGCCCATCATCGCCGGGTATGAAACGTTCTACATTTACCGGCACGGGGCCGAGGTCGAGGGCAGTGTGCGGGTAATCGACGCGGCGACTGGCGAAATCCTGATCAGTCATGCCGCCCGGGTCGCCGCGCGTCCGCGCGTGACCCGCAATGTCCCGCCGGGTGTCACGCCGGAGCAGCTCGCCGGCGAAGCGGTACGTGAGCTGGCGACCGAATTCTTCAAAGCGATCGCACCGACGCGGATGCGCGTGAATTTCAAGGGCGACATGCTGGTGGTGGCCCGCGACTACTACGACGGGCACTACAACACCACCGGCAAGCTGCCACGCTCGCTGAGCGAGTTCATCGTGGCGGTGCGCAATCTGCCGGAGACATGCGACCGGAACCGCTTCCGGCTCGTCGTGGCCACCCAGGACACCCGTCAAGACCTGTTCGAACAGGAGTTTGTCTGGTCCGGCAGTTCCGGACCCGAGGGCGTGTCCTATCGGATTCCGTTGCAGACCCTGCTGGACAGCGGCTCGGAGAAGTTCGTCGCCAAGCTCTACAGCGTGGGCGACCCGGAACCCAAGATCCAGCGCAAATTCACGGTCGAGAAAACCAAGGGCGGCGACTGACCTCGTGCAGTCGGGACGTCGCCGCGGCCAGCCTCCTCGTTTCGGTCCGCGGCTCGTGATCGGGTTGGGCCGCGGGGGCGGTCGTGTTGCCGGATGACCACGACCTGCGCGCGGCGGCCGCCTGCCCGTCGCCAGCGCCGGTACCCAGCCGACCGCTTTCTTTTGTCCCGCAGCGGCCCATCATAGAATCTTGACGTGTTTTGCGACCGGAGGCGTCCAGAAACAAAGAGCGATGCGGCCTGTTGAAAGTGGTGAGACCCTGCGTCGATGGCTGGCCAGCCTGGCCCTGCTGAGTGCGGCAGCGGGGGCGGCGGGCGCGCCGTCCGTGGCGTTGAAGCTCGAATCATCCACCGCGTACGCAAACGAGGCGTTCACCGTCACCCTCGAAATCAGCGACTTTCGGACCGCAGACGAGCCGCAGTGGCCCGAGATCCCCGGGTGCAGCGTTCGTCTCCTGGGATCGCCGGCCGAGTTCTCGCAGTTCACGCTGATCGGCGGACGACGGTCGGAGTCGCACTCGCGCACGTACCAGTACGAGCTCATACCCACCGTGGTTGGCGAGCTGGTGATCCCGTCGATCGCGGTTCAGGTGGACGGTCGCACGCTGCGCACGAATCCGACGCGCGTGCGGGTGCTGGCCAGCGATGCGGAGCGGCTGCTGTCGGCCGAAATCGTTCTGGGACGCTCGCGGGTGTACGTGGGGCAGCGGGTGACGGCGACGCTGACCGTGTGGGTGCGTCCGCCGGTATGGGGCACCCAACGGGTCGATCCGACCTCGGTGTTGCAAAGCCTCAGTGTGACGAGCCTCGGCCCGTTCCCGCGTCAGATCAGCAATGCGGCCAACGTGGGGCGCATGCGGGAGGTGGATGGTCAGCGCGAACTGTACTACGCGTTTGACTTTGTGACGCAGATCGTGCCGGAAAAGCCGGGCCGGCTGGAGTTCGACGAGATCGAGTTCGGGCTGGTTTATCCCACAGGCAGCGGCAAGCGGCACCTGCGGGCGCGTCCGACGGTCGCCCCGGTCGAGATCCTTCCCGTACCGACGGAAGGCCGACCGGCAGCCTTCAACGGCGCCGTCGGCCTCTACGACATCAAAACCTCCGCCAGCCCCACCAGTGTCCGCGTCGGCGATCCCATCCAATTGACCATCGAGGTCTTCGGCGACGGCCCGGTGGAGTCCTTGCCGCCCCCGCTGCTGTCGGCCAACCAACGCCTCGTCGACGACTTCCGATTGCCGGACGAAACGCTGGCCGGGGAGATGCGCGACGGTCGACGGCGTTTCACGCTGACGATCCGGGCCCGGCACGAGAAGGTCACCGAGATTCCGTCCATCGAATACCCGTACTTCGACCCGGACGCGGAGCGCTTCGTGATCGCCCGCAGCGCTCCGATCCCGCTGGTCGTCACGCCGGCGGCGGAGATTGCGGCCCCCGAAGTACCGCGTGGCCCGGCCGGATCCGGGACCGGCAGCGCAAATACGCTCGAAGCGTTGGACGGTCTGCGCGACATCGAAACGCGGGAAGCCCTGCTGCTCGCGGAGACGTCGCCGCTGGCCTCCGGCGTGGTGACGGGCTTTCTGACGGTTCCGCCCGCCATCTTTTTCGCGACGTGGGCCGGGCGGGCGCTGCTTTGGCGTTATGCGGCCGACCCAGCACGTCGACGTCGGCAGCGCGCGTTATCGACCGCCCGTCGGCGGATCGCCCAAGGCCGCCGGCGTCCGCCACGCGAATGGGCGGCCGAAATCGCGGCCGCGCTGACGGGGTATCTGGCGGATCGCCAGAACGAGCCGGCCGCCCGCTTCGGGGGACGGGCCGGTGTGGACTTCCTGCGCGCGCGGGGCGTGCGACCGGAGCTCGTGGCGGAGTGGTCGCGGATCGTCGAGCGCTGCGAGGAAATCTCCTTTGCTGGCGCGCCGCAGGCGGACCTGGACCAGCTCGCCGCTCAGGCTCTGCGTTGCCTGGCCGCTCTGGGGCGGGAGCGGCTATGAAGCGGAAGGGGAGTCACCACAGCGGAACGATGCCGCGCGCGGGGTTCGGGCGTCGGGCGTTTGCCCCCAGCAGCGGCGGCGCCGGTTTCTTGGCGGTCCTGCTGGCAGTGGCCGTCGCGCCGGCCGTGGCCCAACCGCTGCCGGCGGAGCGGCAGCGCGAGATTCTGCGGGAGGCCCTCAACGCGTACGACCACGCGGTGGCCGCGGCGCGCGAGGAGCCGCAGCGGGCGGCCGATCTCTACCGCCAAGCGGCCGCCGGGTTCGAAGCGCTGCTGGACAGCGGGCTGCGCAACGCCGCCCTGGAGTACAACCTGGGCAACGTGTACTTCCGACTCGGGGATCTGGGCCGCGCGATATTGCATTACCGGCGGGCCGAACGGCTGGCCCCGCGCGAGGAACGTCTGCGGGCGAATCTGCGCTACGCGCGCAACCGGGTCGAGCCGGCCCTCACGCCCAGCGGTCAGGCCCGGCTGACCCGCCAACTGCTCTTCTGGCACTACGAGACGTCGCCGGTCGAGCGGCAGCGGGCGCTGGTCCTCTTTGCGACGGTCGGGTGGTCGCTGCTGCTGGCCTGGCTCTGGTGGCGTCGGCGCGCGCTGGTCGTGGGCGGGCTGATCGGCGTCGCCGTCCAGGCCGCACTGGCCACCTCGCTGTACGCCCAGCAGGCCGCCGCGTCCCGTCAGCCGGAAGCGGTTGTGATCCGGGAGCGCTCGTACCTGCGTTTGGGTCGCAGCGAAGCCGCCGAGCCGGCGCTCAAGCAGCCGTTGGGGTCGGGCGTGGAGGTGCAGGTGTTGCAGCGGCGTGGCGACTGGGTCGAAGTACGTCTGCCCGGTGGACAGACGGGCTGGCTCCCGGAGTCGGCGATCGAAATCGTTTAGGGCTTGGCGCTCCGCGAGCGCGCTACCGGCGGATCTGGCGCAGGAACTCCTGCACTTCGGGGATGCCGCCCTGATACACGAGGTAGCCGTTGTAGGGCTCGCGGTCGGTGATCTCGTCGCTGACCGGGGTGAGCATGAGCCGCCGTACTTCGTCCCGGTCGTCCGTCTGTCCCAGGACCCAGCAGAGTTTCATGTAGGCGACTTCGGGCAGCATGTTTGAGGCGGGGACGATACCGAGGTCCATCAGGTCGCGTCCGGTGTCGTAGACATACATTCCGCAGTAGCCCCAGAGCGTCTGGACCGTCATGAAGATGTGCACCCCGGCCGCCACCGCCCGTCGAATCGCCGGATACAGCGGCTTATTGACGTGTCCCAGCCCGGTACCGGCGATGACGATGCCGCGGTAGCCCTTCTCGACGATCGCGTCGACGATGTCCGGCTGCATGTTGGGGTAGTAGTAGAGAATCGTGACCTTCTCTTCGAAGGCGGTGTTGATGATGACGTTCCGGTCCTTACGCCGCCGGCGATAGTCCTGGCGCAGGTGCGTCAGCTTCGTCGGCGAGATCATCGCCACGGGGATATCGCTCAACGTGCGGAAGGTGGAACGGTAGCTGCTGTGCATCTTGCGGACGCGGGTGCCGCGGTGCAGCAGGTTGTACTCGTCGGACGTCGGTCCGAACATGCAGACCAACACCTCGGCGATGTCGCCCTCCGCGGCGGCCTTCACCGCACAGATCAGATTGATGGCCGCGTCCGACGAAGGCCGATCGCTGGAGCGCTGCGAGCCGACCATGATGATCGGGATCGGCGGATTCTGGACCATGAAGGTGAGGATGGCCGCGGTGTGGTGCATCGTGTCCGTTCCGTGGCCGATGACGATGCCGTCCGTGCCCTTCTCGATCTCCTCGCCGATCCGGCGGGCGAGGGTGATGTACTGCTGCGGGCCCATGTTTTCGCTGAAGACGGCGAACAGCTTCTCGGTCCGCAGGTTGCAGATGTCGGCCAGCTCCGGCACGGAACCGTACAGCTCTCCCGGGCTGAAGGCCGGAATCACGGCCCCGGTGCGGTAGTCGAGACGGCTGGCGATCGTGCCTCCGGTGCCGAAGAGCATGACGTTCGGCTTGCGCGGGTCGGTGGGAAACTCGCGCTCCGGGATTTTGTAATGCGCTTCCCGGCGGCCGCGCTCCACCATGTGCGTGATCGACTCGGCCAGGATGCCGATGTTGTAGCCGCTGGCGATTTTCAGCACGATGTGCTTGTCGTCGGCCGTTTCCGAGCGTGGGAGGATCAATCCGCGGAACTGGCCGCGGGTGGAGTCGATCTCGACCTCACTCCAGACGCCAACGCCGAAGCGTTCCAGCACGGCCCGCGCTGTGCCGCGATACCCTTTGAGCCGTTCGTCGCCGCGGGTAGCCGGGGACGACGCGGTCGGTGTGGTACTCATCCCGGTAACCTGCTTTCCATGGGCTGTGAAGCCCAGACTTTCGCCGCAGCTCGGACGTTCCCGTGCCGTGGCACGTTATCCGTCCGAACCCCGCGCGCCAGGGCGGGGCCAATCCCGGCTCGGCGTAAAACCGCTCGGCCAACCACCGGTGACCACGCCGATCGCCCCCGACTCGCGTCGGGGGTTCGGATGGTCCGTCCAGCACCCTGCGGCCAGCGGGGTATAGTGGCGCACACTCATTCATTTCACAAACGCCTGCAACGCGGCGATCGCCGCCCCCAGCGCCGGGGCAGCGCGCAGGCGGGACGCGCGTAAGAAGCCCGCCTTCAGCGTCGCCGAAGCCTGTCCGGCGTCCGCTCCGCCGCCGGTAGGCAGTTGCAGATACGCCGCGCTCATGTCGGCGTCACCGCTGCGGGCCACGAACGCGGCCAGATACGCATCCACGCGTTCCCCGAAGACCGGACGGAATCGCGGGTCGCCGTAGATCAACCCGACGCGCTGCCCGATCACCACGCGGTCCAGCAGCAGCCCGCGATACTCATGCTCTGGGGCCAGCCGGGCGTAGGCCTCCCCCCGCTGGGCAGCCGCGGCCCGACCGTTTCGGATGGTCCACAGCCGCTCGAAGATGAGCTCGGCCAGCACCAGCGCCGCGGTCGCGAGCCAGCCCGCGGCCAGCGGGTCGCCCGTCAGCGCCGCGACCTCGGGGTACGGCGTGGGGTCGACCGGTGGGCGCGGAGTGACTGCGTTGAGTTCCGTCCAGACCCGATTAAGGGAGCTGGCGGAAACAAGCTTCTCAAACGTCGGCCCCAGCGCGCTGGGAATCTGCCAGCTTTTCTGAATCCACGTCCGGGCCTGGTCGAAGGGCACCAGTCGCCCGCGCAGTTTCAGGGCATCCGCGATCCCCGTCCCGCCGCCGCAGTAGTACGCGTTCTGCACGTCGCGGAACAGACCTTCGTCGGCGTATTCCTCTCCCAGACCGCAGTAGTCGGCGTCGCTGCCCAGTGCGGCCACCGGTGCCAGCAGGGTGATTCCGGCGGCGGCCACTTGCTGTTCGAACCGGTCCAGGTAGTCCGGAATGCGTGGTCCGTTGTTGATGACGTTGATGCCGCGCCCATCGGGCGTCTTCAGCCCCGGCATGCCCACCCCCACCAGCACCCGCGCGACCCCGCACTGACGCGCGACGTCCACCACCGCTTCCGCCGCCGCCGTCACCCACCGGCTGGCCTGCTCGATTTCCTCCGCCGACCGCCGCAAGTCCCCGCTGTCGCGCTGCGCCAGTTGCTCGGTCACAGACAGCGGGACGAAACCGGGCAGGCGCGGGTAGACGCGCGAGGCAGACTCGGGGCGTAGACGGAAGGAGGTCCGCCGGCCAAGGTCGTCGCAGGCGACGGCATGCGCCTTGACCTCCGTCGCGCCGCCATCGACACCGATCAACAGGAATTCGTCCACGTCTGCTCCCTCGCTGCGTCCCATCTGCCCCCCGTCACGGCGGCTCACCGCCCCGGCTCGCCGCCGCGGTTCAGCCAGCGCCGCCGCTCCAGCGCTTCGAGCCGCATGTGATCCTTGGCGTTGTCGTTGCGGTCGATGGTCGCCTGGTCGATGGCATGGTCCGTCCCGCCGGAATGCCGGATGACCTCGTAGATCGGTTCCCAGACGCGTCCGATTGTGTACCGTTCGCTGATCCGCAGCACGAGGTCATAGTCCTCGCCGTAGTTGCGGCAGTGCGGCGTGTCGTTGACGCCGAACCAGCCCAGCTCGCGGATAACCTTGATGTGGGCGGCGCGCGGCGCGCCGGCCCCGTTGATGCGCAGCAGGTTGTTGCGGCCATTGTCGGCCGTCCACTCGTCGTGCGTGACGACGGGGATCTCTTCGTTGCGCCGCAGCGTGCCCGTCTGCTCGTCGAGCGTCCAGACCTCGTACGAGCCGACCACCATGCCCACCGTCGGATCGCTGTCGAACACGGCCAGCAGTTTCTCCACCGCGTCCGGTTTGAGGCGATCGTCCGAGTCGAGCTGCACGTAGTACTTGCCGCGGGCGACCGCGAGCCCGCTGTTCAGACACAGACCCAGATTGTTGACATCGACCACGATCAGCCGCACCGGCGGGGCCGTGGGGCGATAGCGGTCGCCGCCCGGCAGGTAGCGCCGCACCTCAGCCGCCGTGGGATCATCCGGTCCGCCGTTGACGACGACGATCATCTCGACCTGCCGAACGGTCTGCGCCTGGACGCTCTCGATGGCACGGCCGATGAAGCCCGGCCGCTGGTTGACCGGGGTGATGACACTGGCAAGGCAGTCCCGGAAGCGGGCCTCTTCCTCGGGCGTGTACTGCACGCGACGGACGTGTGCGCCGGGCGCCAGATAAGCGCCCACGCGCTTCAGGTGCTCGGTGAACGCCCGTTCCATTTCGAGCTGCGTCGGCTTGCTGGCCAGCAGGTAGGCAAAGACGTTGTGCGCCTGGGGCGGCGCCGCGACCGAGTAAAGCGACCCCGCATACCGGTTCGCGACGTGCACCGGCGTGTACTGTTCCAGCAGTCGAAGCCGCAGGTCGTACAGATCGGCCGCCTGATAACGCTCATCGAACCCGCCAAGCGCGCGCAGGGCGGCGACGCGGTACAGAATCGCGCTGCCGAAATCGACCGTGTCGCGCGTGCGTCCCGGGTGCCAGTCGAGCAGGTGCACGTCGCGGCGTTGCCCGTCCGCAGTCATCCGCTCGTAGTCGGCGTACACCATGCCGACCGAGCGGGTCGCAGGCCCGGTCACACCCGCACCCCGCGTTGCCGCCATCACCATCGTCTTCACGGCCGACTGACGCAGCACCACCTGCGCCGGCTCGTTGTACATCAGCAATAGCCACTCGCCGCGGGCTGCCTTCAGGATGGCGTTGTACATCGCCGCCCGGTTGGCGTAGCTCCCCGGCAGGTGACGTATGCGTCCCGCGTCCACGTCGGACGGCAGGAAGTCCGGCGTGGCCCCCGGCCCGCGGTTGTCCGCAATCAGCACCTCGAGCGGGGCGTGATCCTGACCCAGCGCCGACCGCACGCCCGCCGCGAACGCCGAGCGCTCGTATGGCAGCTTGTCCGTGAACACCAGTCCGACCGAGACCGTGACGTTTTCGAAACTCGCGCTCATGAGGGGCATTCTAGCGGCGGGAACGACCGGGCCGAAGGGGGCGAACCGTCGCGTGGAAGCCCTGTCGGTTGCCCGCCCCGTCCCGTCAGCGTGCGACCTGGTGCAGCCGGACGTCAGGGCGCCAATCAGCGGTCAACGGCCGCGGCATCGCGCAGCAGCGCAGCCCACGTGCTTATTCGTCCCCAGCGCTCCAGTCGCCGACCGTTCAGATACACAACTGGGACCGCGGCCACTCCCAGACGCGTGCCGCACGCTATGTCTTCGGCCACCTGGGCGGCTACGTTGGGCGAGTTGATGGCCGAGTCGAACGTCGCCCGGTCCAAGCCAAGCTCGGCGGCCCAGTCGACGAAACGCTGACGGTCCAGCTCGGCCTGTCGCTGGTAGAGCAGGCGATACATGGCAGCGGCCGCTTCCGGCCCACCCGCAACCCGGGCCGCCTCGCAGGCTCGAGCGGCTTGACATGCCGCCGGGTGGCCCGCGCCGAACTCCGGCCGCGGATTGCACGCCGGGTCCTGCGGAAAATGGCGGTATTCGACCCGAACTCGGTCCGGGTACGTTCGCAGCAGCTCCTCCAGAAGCCCATGAAGTTTGCGACACTGCGGGCACTGGAAGTCGCTGAATACCACGACTCGGTTGGGCGCCTCCGGTGCTCCCAGAACCAGCGCGTCCGGCCGCACAGGGATTTCGACAACCGGCTGGCGTCGGTAGTCCCACAGGACGTACTCTGGATCCTCGACGATCTTCAGGTAGGCATCGCGCAGGCGCTGCACTTGTCCGCCCGTGCTCGCGATAAAGACGATCGTCAGGTGCAGGAGGGCTGCCAGCGTCCCCGCCGTCAACGTGGCCAGGACCAGCCGGGCGGTTGGATGCGGGCAGGGGACGTCCTGCGCCGTTTGCGCTCGCCACGGCCACGCTGCCAGCGTGCACAGCAGCAGGCCGGCATTGGTGATGTGGGCCAGCAGGCAACCGACGCACCACTGTCGCAGCTCCAGCGCCATAAGGCGCACGAAGTCCGCCGAGACAAGCACTCCGCCGACCACGACCAGAAGGGGGAGCAGGTGATACGCTCGGCGGGGGCGCGTCGGCGGCCCGACGAACAGATACCACAACGTTACGAACGCAAAGTAGGCCATGCCGACGGCGGCGACGGGCAGCGTCGCTCCGCCTTCCTCCCCGGTCAGCGGGATCGAGCCCCAACGTGACGCGAGGACCGAGCGACAGTCGAACCGCCGGTCGGCGGACGTGCTGCGTCCGCACAACACCTCCAGCACACCGCCGGCCGCACTGCCGCCTGCCCCCGCCAGCAGCAGTTGCAGACTCAGCCACCACCCCGCCAGACCGAGCGCGACCGCGGTCCAACGCCACCACGGTTTGGGCAGCCTCCGGCGAGTGATGACGGGTGCGGGTACTTCGGGCGTAGATGACATCCGACGGGCCTCCTGTCGTCACGTCGCATGCGCCGTACGGCCCCGGCGACAGCCGCAGTATACGGTGAGGCGACGACACAATCGCGGCCGGCCGGCGGTGCGTGCGAGGGGTGCGGGCCGCGCATTACGGCTCTGCATAGGGTGCCGGGTCCGGGATACCGAGCGTTTGGAATGCCCGTAATCGAATCTGACAACTGTCGCAGTGACCGCACGCGCGGCCGGCCGGGTCGGGGTCGTAGCAGCTCCGCGTCAGCCCGTAGTCCACCCCGAGAGCCAGACCACGGCGGATGATCTCCGCCTTGGACAGGTGGATGAGAGGGGCCCGGATGCGGACCGGCCGTCCTTCGACCCCGGCCCGTGTAGCCAGCCGTGCCAGTTGCTCGAAGGCGGCGACGAACCCGGGCCGGCAGTCGGGATACCCGCTGGAGTCGACGGCGTTGATGCCGATGTAGATGTCCTGGATGCCGCGGACCTCGGCCAACGCCAGCGCGTGGGCCAGAAAAATCGTGTTCCGCGCCGGGACGTAGGTGCTGGGAATGTCCTGGGCCGCCAGGTCGCGGTCACGCGGAACGGGCAGGTCCGCCGTCAGCGCCGAGCCGCCGATCGCCCGCAGGTCGAGCGTGAGAATGACATGCTCCCGCACGCCGGCGGCTGCGGCGACCCGGCGCGCGGCCTCCAGTTCGATGGCATGGCGCTGGCCGTACTGAAAGCTCAAGGCCAGCGGCTCGAAGCCCTCGGCGGCCGCGATGGCCAGTACGGTAGCGCTATCCAATCCACCGGAGAGCAGGACGATGGCACGCGACGGCGCGCTCATGCGCGCAGTGTACTCGCCTCCGCCCCAGCGTGTCCGCGCTGCGGCGCCGCACGGTTAAGCCAATGGGGGTGGAGGCTGACGGCAGCCCGCTCGCGATACGGCCGGGCCTCCTCGACCGACATGGAGGGATTCCGGTGCGGGAGGTCGAAAAGCTGCGCCAGTTGCGCGAAGACATCCACGTGATGCATCAGGCCAACAAAGCATTCTGCACCCGGCCCCCACGCTGACCGCAACACCAGGTCGCTGGTGTGGGTCGTGCCAATCCAGCCCGTGCCTGTGTAATTTCCGATCACTTCGCCCAGAACCCCGACCAGGTTGGCCCGCTGATGACTCACCACCGGCGGCTGACCCTCCAGCGCGGCCCGGATGGCGTCCGCCTCTTTGCTGCCCGGGCGAATACCCGTCACGGACTCCACCACCTGCCGAATCTCGTCGCGGGCCGGGCGCGTCGTGGGCGCGCCGGACAAGCGGGCGCTCAATTCTTCGAACGAGCCCCGCGCCCGCTGCACCCGCTCGAAATACCGTTGGCTGTCCTCATACGAGCTGCCTACGCCATTCAAACCGAAGTTGCCGTTCCCGTGATCGCTGGTGACCAGTACCAACGTGTCTTCCCGCTCGGCGGCCCAGTCGACCGCGACCGCCAGGGCGTCATCAAAGGCGAGCTGATCGTGCAGCAGCGCGGCGGCGTCGTTGTTGTGGGCCGCGTGATCCACGCGGCCGCCTTCGACCATCAGGAAGAAGCCCGTACCAGAGTCACTGAGGATCTCCAACGCAGCCCGGGTCATCTCAACCAGCGTCGGCACGTCGGCGCGCAGCTCGGCGCTGGCCGCGTGGTCGATCGTGTACGGCAAGTGACCGTCTGCAAACACGCCGAGCACGCGCTGCGGGCGCGCTCCGCTGATTACCTCCCTGCGTCGCGTCCAGACCGCATAGCCCTTCGCAGCATACTCGCCCGCGACGTCACGCCCGTCTTCCCGCAGGTCCGCAAGGAAGAACTGTCGACCGCCCCCCAGCAACACGTCCACGACATCCAGATACTGCGGCGCGATCGCGGCCTGGTTTTCGCGATTCTCTTCGACGGCGGCGAAACCCGCGGGCGTCGCGTGCGTGATCGTCGTGGTCGTCACCAACCCTACACGCCGACCGGTCTGGCGTAACAAAGCCGCGATCGGCGTGAGCCGTCGGCCGTCCGGCAAGACGTTCAGGGCGCCGTTGAACACCCGCACGCCGCTGCCCCAGGCGCTGGACGCGGCCGCCGAGTCGGTCACCGGGGAGTTCAGCGACTCCGTGGCGCACACCCCGTGTACCGCACGCGGATCGCGCAAAAGTTCGTACCACCGCGTGCCGCGACCTCGCACCATCTGCGAAAACGGCTCGGCCAGCGAGGGTACGCCCAAACTCATCCCGTCGGAAACCAGGAAGATCACGTTGCGCGGCGCCGCCCGGTTTCGGCTCGGCCGGCTCGTAGCGGCGCCCGCGGCCAGCCGACCGGCCGCCGGCGGCACCAGGCCCGCAGCAATTCCCAGCTCCAGCAATTCACGTCGCGTCCAACCGTGTTGCGTTCCCATGTCGTCGTCCATTCCCTTCGGTTTAACCCCGGGCAGCTCGCCCACGTGGTGAATTCTAGCGGTTATCCGTAAGCGCCGTGTTAACAAGCGCCCCCGGTCATGCCGCCGAACGTAAACTCTGCGCCCTGCACCTTCGTGGCCGCTGCGACGCCGTCGCCGCGAGGCGACCGCGGTGGCTGCCAATTTCCAACGCCGCCGCAGGACACACGCGCCCCCGCGGGCGGCGGGTGTGCAACCGAAGCCAGCTCGGCGGACTGGCGGCCCTCGGGTATCATCTCGAGAATCAGTATCGCACATAAGCGCCCCGCGGCGCAGGAAGAGACCCATGGACGAGCGCAGACCCGCCGCCATACCGACGCTGGTATCGTTCCTGATCTGCGATCAGGTGATCGACGATCGGTTGAGCAACAAGAAGAGTGCGATCGGGATCTTCAACACGATTCTGGTGCCGAAGGTTCCGACATCGATCCAACAGATGGCGATACTGGCGTCGGTCACGGAAATCGCCGGGCGGGCGGAAATGGAAATCCGTCTGGTCCGTGACGCGGACAATCAGGTGCTGTTCAGCGGCCGAGGCGCGGTAGAAGCGCCGAACCCGCTGGCCGTCGTGGACTTGCTGTTTGGAATTCAGGGGCTCCGCATCCCGGAAGCCGGCCAGTACGCCTTCGAGTTGCTCAGCGAAGGGGAGATTCTCGGGCGGCGACGCTTTCAGGTGCTGGTGCGCCCGCCGCCAACCCCGCCGACCCCACCCTCCGCGCCGTAGCCCCGGGACGGCGCGCCGTGCGGTCCGCGCGTTCGGGGCAGCGCGGGCCGGGCGGGTCCTCACACGCGGATCCGCTTCCAGCCGCCGTGCAGGTGGCGGGCCAGGCCCAGCAGCAGGCGGACGAGGTTGTCGGCCCACATCCCGCACCAGGCGCCGATCAGTCCGCCGCCGAGGACGATCCCGCCCAGATACGCGCCGGGGACGCGTACCAGCAAGCCCCCAATCGTCGAGACGAGGAGGGTGAACCGCGTGTCCCCGGCACCGCGCAAGGCGCCCACGTAGATGATGCCCGCACAGAGGAAAGGCTGCGCAAAGGCCAGCAAACGAAAGGCCGGCACGCCCACGGCGCGCACGTCGGGATCGTTACTGAACGCGGCGAAAATGGCCTCGGCCAGGAAGAAAAACGCGACCCCGACGCCAGTCGCCAGAAAAGCCCCCTGGACGGCGGCGACGTGCGCGGCGCGAGCGGCCCGGCGCGGCTGACGCGCGCCGAGATATTGGCCGACCAGCGTTGCGGCTGCGGTCATCCACGCCATCGCCGGCAGGTAGGTGATCGCTTCCATCCGGACGGCAATCATGTGGGCGGCGTAGTTCGCCGTCGCCGCCGGGCCGCTGGCCGTGTGGGCAATCACCTTGATGAACAGCAACTGGGCCACGGCCATGATCAGGGCGTCCGCGCCCCCCGGCAGCCCGACGCGCAGGATGCGGTGGATGATGCCCGGGTCGGGACGCAGGCCACCCAGGGTCAGCCGCAGATCGCGCCAGCCCGCCAAGGCGAGCACCAGAGCCAGCGTTCCACCGATGCACCGGGCAATGACCGTGCCCCAGGCGATCCCGCGCACGCCCAACGATGGCCCCAGCCAGCCGAAGACCAGGCTGGAAGCCACCAGCACGTTGACGATGTTCACCAAGAGCATGATGGCCATCGGCGTGCGCGTGTCCCCCGACGCCCGCAGTACGGTGCTGACCACGGTGAAGATGCCCAGCGCCAGATACCCGAGGGCGTCGATGCGCAGGTAGATGCTGAGCAGGTCGCGGGCGGCGGCGGTCTGCGTCAAGAAGGCGGCGAAGAACGGGGCCAGGAGGACCGCCAGCAGCCCGGTCCCTGTTCCCAGCACGAGCATGAGCAGGAAGGCCTGGTTGAGAGTCCGGCCGGCGGTCCAGCGGTCGCCGGCGCCGAAAGAACGACTGACCAAGGCGGCCGCACCGGTGCTGACGAGCATGAAGGTCAGGCCGACGAACCATCCCACGTATGCAGCCGTCCCGACCGCCGCCGTCGCTTCCTTGCTCAAATGACCAGCAAGCCACGTATCGACCAGACCAACGAGGAAATTGCCGACCTGCTCGCCGAGCATCGGCAGGGCCAGCACCCAGACCTGGCGGCTCAGTGGCCCCCGTGGCAGAGCAGGAGGGATGGAGGCGGCCGCCGTGCCCGCCGCCCGGGACAGACTTTCCGGAGCGACGCCGAGCCGGTCCGAGGCGGTGGTCATGAACTCAGTGTATCGCGGTGCGCGGGTTTCGCGCGTGCGTGGTTCCGAGGCTGAAGATGACGCGGCCAACGGGCCCGCAGCGATTCCCGTTCATGGCGCGTCACCTCGGTGCAAGCGGGCCTTATCCGGGCGTTTCAAGTCTCCATACAGAATGAGGTTGCGCATAATCTTCAGCGTGCTGTCGGGATCGTAGCCCCGCAGATTGTAAATGGGCGTGCCCAGCAGACTGCCGGAAAGGTCCAACGGGCTGTAGATGACCGCGTACCGTCCCCGCACCCCGAACACTTTGAGCAGCGGCCCTTTTCTTCCTCTTGCCAGTCCCAGCGCGGCTCGCCGATATCCCACGTCCGTCACATCCACCGCGCCGTCCAGCCCGGTGCCGGTGTACAGAAACGAGTCCTCCGGCACGGTCTGCGGCTCGTCCTGGAGCGCCTGTCGCACCCATTGCTCCAGGGACCGGGTGAACTCCGGGCTGCCGCCAGCGGCGTCGGCCAGCAGCGTTCCGCCGCCCACGAGGAAGCGGCGTAGCCCCTTCAGTTCGTCCGCCGTCAGCTCGAAGGCTCCGGTACCGGTCATGTGCGCCACACGGAACTCGCTCAGCTCATCGGCATCGAGCGTCAGGCCGGAGCTGACGAGCAGACGCGTACCGGTGGCGTTATTCATATACCGCGACAGCCGAATCCAGCCCTGAGGCTCCACGTTCCAGTCGCCGCGGTACTGAATGCGGGCGATCGAGATGCTGTGCTCGATCTTGCGTTCGTTCAGGCGGATGACCGGCGTTTGCAGGCGGCTGCGGAACTGCGTCTTGTCTGTGGCGTAAAGATAGACGTTCGCCGCCAGGTCGATCTCCGGGCAGCTCTTACCACGGCCCGTAGCTCTGCTCCAGGCGGGCGCCAGGTCGCGCGTACAGATCAGCATGAGCGTGCGCAGACCGTTATGCACCTCCAGGAGTATGGGCGGAGCATCGATGCGGAACGCGACTTCGCCGCTGAACAGCGGATGATCGTCCGGCACGCGGCGCAGCCGGTGCTCGGGAAAGGCCCGCCGAGCGAACTTTTCGATGCTCTGTTGAAAGCCCTCGCCGGCAGAGACGGCAAACAGCATGCCGCCGGACAGACAGTAATCGCGGAGCTTCTGAACTTGCTCCTCCTCGAACTCCCAGGCCACCTCACCGCGCAAGTAGAGCACCGGCGCGTCCAGCAGGTCATCCAGGGGCCCGTCGAGCCGCACGATCTGCCAGTTCAGCGGGCGTTCGAACATGCGGCTGACGTATTGGGTCAGAGCGGCGACATCCCGCAGCCGGCTGTTCCAGTCCGGACCGTGCTGGAGCTTGTTGAACAGCAGTGGGGCGCGTCCGTGGCACAGAAACATCAGGGCGAAGGCGGTGTTTCGCAGGTCGTCCATGCCCGCGCCGCTGCCATCCCAGTGGCCATCGTCGCGCTGGTTGTCCAGCAGAAAAGCGGCCCCTTCCCGGAACCAATCGCGGTCGCGGAAGTACTTGTACCCGCTGGCGCGCCCCACGCGTTCGACGCCGTAGAGGTAGTAGTACCTCCAGCGTACGTCGCCGTAAGGGTTGTCCGGCGTGTAGTGCCGGCCGAACCAGTCGAGCCCGGCCTCGATCGCGGACAGGATGGCCGGCGCTTCCTTTGGACGGTCGGCATAGCGTCGGTCCAAGACCACGAACAGGGAGGCGAGCCCCGCTGCGGTCATGCTCCCGGTGGGAGCCTGGTCAGCTTGGTAGCCCCAGCCGCCATCGGGCCTCTGATGCCGGAGCCAATGGTCGGCGATCATTTCCCAGTAGGACGGTGGCACCTCCAGGCCGGCCTCGGAAGCCATCCAGACGCCGAGGACGCCGAACTGGGTATTGGAGTTGTCCCAGCGTCCGCCCTCGGCGGAACGGAGCGTAGCGCGGTAGTCATAGCCGCCGGCATCTTTGCTCCCGCGTGGCCAAGGCGCTTCCAGGAGCCACTTGAGATCCGCCTTGAGCTGCGAGTGGTACTTGTTGCCGGGGACCAACGCGAGCACGTGCGCTCGGGTCGCAATGGTGTAGGTGGCATCCAGCGGCTGGCCGGCCAGCCACGAGATCGAATCGGCCAGAAAGTCCTCGCGCGGGTTTTCGCCCGCGTAGAGCAAAGCCAGTATGGCTAAGGCGGTGTTCCCGGCCCAGTCCTGCGCGCCGGTGTTCTGGCCAGGTTCCCAGTGTCCGAACGGCGTGCGCTGCTCTTTGATCCACCGGACGCCGCGGCGGATGGCGTCCTCCACGGCTTCGTCGGTTATGGCCCCGTCGGCCCACGCCGTCGGCATACCGCAGGCCAGCAGGGTTATCGCCAGCAGTTTGGGAAACAGAGGTGCCAGCGCGGCGGCGCGTCCGAGAAACCGCACAGGCAGGGGCCCCATCGAGGCGACCTCAAGCCTCCCGCCGCGTGACCCTTGGCGTGGCAGCCGGCGGGGGTCTAGAATTCTCTGAGCGTCCAGGCAGCGAACGGCACGGAGCAGCCGCATCCGTATCGGGACGCTCGCGGTGGTTGCCGTTGCGTGTCGACCGGCGTGCGTCAGTGCCGGTTCGCAGGAGCACGTCCCTTGGCGGACAACCTGCTGGAAGATAGTCAAATCATCCGGGCGGTGGTAGAGCGCCAACTCGTCACCCCGGAGGAAGTGCGCGCGGCGCAGGAGCAGTTGGAACGGTTGCCGCCGGGCGCACCGCGGCGACCGCTGGGGGATGTTCTGGTCGACCTGGGCTTTCTGACGCGCACGCAGCTTTCGCGTGTGCTGGGCAGCAGCGACGATTCGGGCGGGCGACCGGCCCAGCAGATTCCCGGCTACCAGTTGCTCAACAAGTGCGGGGCCGGCGCGATGGCGGTCGTGTACCGCGCGCGGCAGCTCAGCCTGGATCGCATTGTCGCGATCAAGGTCCTGCCCCGCCGGCTGAGCCGCAACGCCGAGTTCGTGGAGCGCTTCTATCGCGAAGGCCGGGCGGCGGCCAAGCTGAATCACAACAACATCGTGCAGGCGATCGACGTCGGTGAAGCGGGCGGCTACCACTACTTCGTCATGGAGTATGTGGAGGGCTGCACCGTCTACGACGAGCTGGCCAACGGCAAAGTGTACAGCGAGACCGAGGCGATCGAGATCATCCGGCAGATCACCGAGGCGCTCGTGCACGCCCACGAGCGTGGTTTCATCCACCGCGACGTGAAACCGAAGAACATCATGCTCACGAAGGACCGCGTGGCCAAGCTGGCGGACATGGGGCTGGCCCGCGAAACGACGGACCTCCAGGCCGCCCTCCAGGAGGCGGGACGCGCCTACGGTACGCCATACTACATCAGCCCGGAGCAGATCCGCGGCGAAGTAGACATCGACCATCGCGCAGACCTGTATTCGCTGGGCGCGACCTTCTACCACATGGTCACCGGCCGCGTGCCCTTCGAAGGTCCGACGCCCTCGGCCGTCATGCACAAGCACCTGAAGGAGCCGCTCACCCCGCCCGACCACATCAACACGGCCCTGAGTTCCGGCTGCGGCGCGATGATCGAGATGCTGATGGCCAAGGATCGCGAGCAGCGCTACCCCAGTGGGCGCGAGCTCCTCGTGGACCTGGAACGATTGGCGCGGCACGAACCCCTGGTCTACGCCCAGCCCCACGTGGACGCCCACGCGCTGGAGACGCTCTCACGCGGGCAGGTCGTGACCCTGGAAAGCCCGCGGTCGGACGGCCGGTATCGGCGGCGGGCTGCCACGAGTGCGGCCGCCGGCGCCGGTTCCACGCTGACGATCGTCCTGGCCACCGTCGCGGGGCTGAGCGTCCTGCTGAACCTTATCCTGCTGATCCTGCTGGCGACGCGCTAGCGGCG